>OGEN01000185.1_pt1 | contig 91373 bp, 49 predicted proteins | sample 1570671 | NCBI WGS metagenome assembly OGEN01 (sample SAMEA2582128, study PRJEB24529) | metagenome | biome: Human gut stool | place: China | collected 2011 | reverse complement strand
GCCCGGTCTCTCCCCCTTTTCCCATACTGCCGCTATTGGCATAGCCGCCCGGCTGAAGGAACAAGACTTTCGACTTGCCGTCGGGACCTACCCACCAGAAAGGCTTGCCATTTATATCTTTATGTGCATTTCCCGCACGAGCCGAATTTGGCCACGAAATAATATACTTCACCCCCTCTTGTGCCATGACTGGAATTAATCCCCACGACATACCCGGTATATCGAATTGCTGGAAAACATCCGAAGGAACTCCGCTCAACCGTTGCATCTCGCGGGTAAACTTGAAGACATGGAACAATTCCTCATCGGCACAGATACTGGTATTCAGGTTCAGATAACTGGCATCCAGACATATCCGCCCTTTCTTCATGGCTTCAACCAGTTCATCCTGCATCTCCGGATTGGATTGCCACAACCGTTCCATAGGCCAGCCTACTTCCGGATTCCAGACAAAACGGGCACCGTCAGGATGGTTCTTCGTCTCTTCCGCCAGTTTTATTCCTTCAATGATATTGTTTTTATGAAGCTGCTCAACGTTCTTATGCGTATTGGTATAACCTATATCTACGTGGGCATGGTTGTACAGATAAACATTCCAGTGACGCATAGGGGTAATACTAACTTTTTGCTTGTATGTCTTATCCGCTCCACGGAGGATAAGTGTGACTTCCGACTTCTTCCCTGTAGGAACTATAGCAGGTAACAGAACTTCAACCTCCGTCGAATCTTTCGCATTCAACGCAAAATAACTCGTTTCTGTTTTCCCTTTGGTTATCACTTCGATCGAAAGATCACCTTTCAACTCCTCTCCTTTCAGTCGGACCGTCACAATACGTCCGGGTGCACCGTCGGTCCTGTAACCGTAAAGCGGGCGTACGATATAATCGATCGCACCAGGTTTTATGTCAGCCTGAACGGCGGCAGACAAGACGGATATCAATAAACAGAATCCTATTCGCTTTTTCATTAGACTACTTATTAGATTAGCAATTATAGTGTTACATACCGTATAAAGCATAGAAAAAAAATTATACTATATTCTAAAAACTAAGATTGGTTAAGCAAATAAGTTACTTAACCAATCTTGTCAGTATGTAAAATTCACAAATACACTATTAATTATTGCAATGGATTAAAATTACCACCCCATTCATTGTTTTGTTCCAACTTATTCATGGATTGAGATATTTGATTTGGGTTTAAAGCGTAAAACCAGTGATTTAAATCTAAATCAAAATAATAAGTGGGATCACCATCTAAATTATCAATATAAACCATTTGGAAGTTCTTACGAATTTCCGGATCCATGATCGTTTCATATTTATCAGGCAGAGGAGCATTAGGTTTTAAAACTAAATACATCCCATGTCGTGCACCTTGATTATTTAAAATATCAAAACGTTTCCAACGCCGTAAATCACCAAAACGTTTACTTTCATAGGCAAATTCAACCTGACGTTCTCTGATATAAGCATCTCTGATTTCATCCGTAGAATTAGCAGTTATTCCATATTGCGCGTTTACCCCAGCATCAATGCCTGCACGTTTACGAATTTGATATAATACATCTAATGCTTCATTCGATTTTCCCAGTTCATTCGCACATTCTCCCATATTCATAAGCACTTCTGCAAAACGAATTTCAATCCAGTCTGTTTGACCATTCTCACGCATAGAGTATGTCAAAGATTGATCTCCTCCTTTCAACTGCGCAAATCCTGTGAATCCAGGATCTCCCACAAATCCATAATCAGTTATAAGCATATCATATTTTTGCCCCTGATCATTCCATCGCCAAGCATGCCAAAAAGTCATATCTTCAGTCTGTCCTGCTACCATTTCTTTTCGAGGATATGGAGTGCCTCCGCAATAAACAGATGTATAAAAACGATCATCTCTATCTGTGTAAAACTTCGCCATAAAATCCTGATTATAGCCAGAATCAGATCTCAATCTTTCCGGATCAACCGACAAATAAGAACCATCTTTCAAAGGGAAAGACATTAACAACGATAATATAGGTTGATTAGAAACTGAACCTAAAGGAAATGGAAAACCTCCCATTGCATGACCCGGATAAAAATATTGATTACTCATGATCACTTCATTATTTCGTTCATCTTTCCATATTTGTTTAAAATCAGGATAAAGTCCATAACCTTCTTTTAAAGCTAATTCCACAGTCTCTTTATTTACCTGATATGCAGCTTCCCAGCGTTCATTCTTATGATCGGGATTAAACAACGGACTGGCATACCACAATAAGACGCGTCCTTTAAAAGCATTAGCTGTAACCTTTGTGATGCGCCCATAATCTTTGGCTTCATCAGCATAACGCCCAGGTAATACAGAAATAGCATCATCCAAATCTTTTAAGATCTGATCCACACATTCAGAAGTTTTATTTCGTTCGTGATAAAGTGACTCTTTATTTGTTGCATCTTGTGGCTCAAGAATTAAAGGAACACCTCCTACATTCTGTACCATTCCCCAATAAGTCCAGGCACGCCAAAATTTAGCCTGTGCAGCCAATAATGCTTTTTCATCCTCAGCCATTACATCCGAAGTTACATTCGCCAAGTTTGTCAGGAAAAAGTTTATTTTATCTATATAGCTATAATCCAAAGATACATTACAATTATCAACCGTAATCATTCCCCGAAGATAACTACCCATACTTTTTGCAGAATGGGCACCTTCATCTGACGATTCTCCATCATAACGCCATCCCGGATTTAAACCACCTTGTATATCAATAAAGAATGCATTGATCATAGCTGGATCTTTCCACACAGCCTCTGGCACAATTGTATTCACATTCTCATAATCAAGTCCTTCTTTGCATGATGTTTGAGCTAGTAGAATTCCGCCCAATAAACAACAAGCTAATATCTTCCTATATCTATTTGTATTCATTTGATAACTTTTTTAATATTCACAATTTATTAAATTGTCACATTTATACCAAAATTATAAGTTTTCATAATAGGAAAACTCATGCCATACCCCATCTCCGGATCATAATACTTATGATTAAAGTTACTAATCATAAACATATTAGTTCCAACAAAATAGAGTTGTACCCTGTCTATTCCTGTACGTTTATATAAACTCTGCGGAATCGTATAAGACACATTTAAATTTTTCAAGCGCATAAAATTCATCTTTTTCAACCAGAAATCTGTATTTTGTACATAAGTCTTATTTCCTGCCCATTTATGTAACTTTTTAGGTAGATTAGCATTCGGATTTTCAGGAGACCAAGAATCCGTATAACAATCAATCCACATTCGATTCCATTCTTGAATATCAAACATATCATGTATAAATTTATCTTGTCCTATATTACCATTAAAGACAGCATTCACAGCTAATCCTTTCCATTCAGCACCCAAAGACAAACCTAACACGATCGGATTGTTACGTTTTTTCAACATTTTGATATCATAGTTATCCACCACTCCATCAGGGACACCGTCCGGGCCATTCAAATCTTTGTAAACCAACTGTCCCAATTCCGGTTTGATGCCGTTAAAATTAAAGCCAGGATGCTCCGCATTAAATTGATCCAATTCTTCTTGTGTACGAATTATCCGATCCGCTTCATAACCATATACAGCCGTTAAAGAGCGACCTACGCGTTTTTGATGGTCATACGTAACCTTGTCATCATCATATTTGATATAATTAGCATTAGCATACGAAGCCACCAATAAGCCTGAAACATTAAAATCACCGAATGTATTATTATAACCTAAACTCACCTCTACACCATTTGCATGAACTTCACCATAATTTTCGGCTGGAAGTTCCATACTAAATGTCGGAGGAACATCCAATGACCGTTTCCCCAAGATATCATACGTATTGGTAAAATAATATTCTGCAGACAATTTGAAATTTGTCAAGAAATCCATATCCACTCCCACATTATAGGTCAAAGATTTCTCCCATGTTAAATTTTCATTCGGTAAAACACCGTAAGTAATTCCTTGAATAATACTGTTACCGGTTCCTAAATAAGCAGAATTTCCACTTTTATAAGATTGTTGCCATTGCCATCCGCCAACAGCATCATTACCGGTCAATCCAACTGAAGCACGTAACTTTAAGAAATCGATAGCTCCCACTTTAAAAAATGATTCCTTCGAGATTATCCAGCCAATCGATCCAGAAGGGAAAAATCCCCAACGATTATCCGGAGAGAAATTCATTGAACCGTCATAACGATAACTGGCATTCAATAAATATTTTCCATTATAATCATACAGGACCTGGCCTATCCAAGACTGCCTACCAAAACTCTGGTCTGAATAACCGGTATCTCTGGCAACATACGAATCGGTACGATCAGAACTGGTCCCCCACCATTGGTCTATATTATAAATCGGAAAGTTTTCAATCCCAGCCTTTACACCACCATTATTATATTCATACTTTTCAAAAACTGCAGTTGCTTTTAAATTATGCACTTCTTTAAATGTACGATCATAACTTAACTGAACGTTGTATTGCCAACTATCTCCCCAAGAAGACGATTCTTCCAAATAATCTTTTGAAACTTGCGAGGACATTGTAGTTTCTATAATATCTGCATCAGACAAACCCCATTGATGTCTACCATATTTTTTCGTTTTGTACATTTTATATCGTTTCTGATAATCCTTTGTACGATGGTGATAATATAGCTTCGAAAAAGAAGCCTTTGCACTTAATCCCTTTACAAAAGGTATCTTGTAAGTAGCACTCATGTTCATAGTCGGATTCAAGTTGTTGGAACGTAAATAACCTCCATCTCCCCTGACTTGCGCAGGAACACTGGCAACCCAACCTATATCAATCGGCAAACCACTCTCAGTATAAATAGGATAGTCCGGCTGCCAAGCTTGCAACCATTGATAAACACCATACATATTACCAATACCCGCACCGGTCATATGTTGAGCATTATTCGTATTCAAACTAATCGCTCCATACACATCCAAATCATCTGTCAGTTTTGCTGAAATATTCAAACGATAGTTATTTTTTTTATAATACAAATTATCCAAAAAACCATCTTGTTTGGTAAAAGAACCTCCAGCATAAAACTTTATCTTCTCAGAACCTCCTGTGATACCTATATTATGTGTAGTCATTTTTGGATCTTGCCATACAGCATCTACCAAATCATATCCCCATCCTCCATTAATGGTTTTCATCCAATCAATCTCATCCTGACTCCACGACCAGCCAGCTGGATCCGATGTCGGATTAATTCTCATATACAATTCTGCAGTTTGTACTCCATCGGTCAGTTCCATTCCCTTACCTCTTTTACTGAATCCCGTATTGAAAGAATAATCAATTTTCAATCCCTGACCATAATTTCCTGATTTTGTAGTAACAACGATAACACCACCTGCAGCTCGTGAACCATATATAGCAGCAGAAGCAGCATCTTTCAAAACCGTAATATTTTCAATTTCGTTAGCACTCAAATTATTAAAGTCAGATGCATTACAAATCATCCCATCGATAACATATAATACATCCTGGTTATTCCAAGATGATTTAGCACGAATACTGATTGCAGACTGATTACCCGGAAGACCATCTGCTGTAGTCACATTTACACCTGATAGTTTACCTGCTAATACATCAGCAGGAGATGTCGATGGGGTATTCTTTAATTCTTCCGACATTTTCATTGTTGATATGGATCCTGTTAATAATTCCCTTTTTTGAGATGTATATCCCACAACCACAACCTCTTCAAGCAATTCCATATCCTCTTTCAATGTTATTTCAATCGAATTCCTACCTTTTGTAGAAACTTCATTAGCTGCATATCCTATATATGAAACTATTAATGTCGCATCTGATGCGACATTAAGGGAGAACCTCCCTTCCACATCTGTTATACTCCCGTTTGTTGTCCCTTTTTCAACAACGTTCGCTCCAATTATAGGTTCACCATGAGCATCTCGCACAACACCTTTGATATTCTTTCCTTGCTGGATTATTGAATTAACGTCTACAGATAATTTCCCTTTTGACGATAAAACTATATAAGCTCCATCAACAGCATACTTCACATCTGTACCGCCGAACAGTTGTTCCAGAACCTCTCCTAACGGACGCTTATTTAAATTGACGGAAACTTTTCGAGTCACATTCACATATTTATCATATACAAATAAATAGTCTGTTTGTTTCTCAATTGTACTCAGGATATTCTGAAGTTCTACATTGTTTTGTTTTACAGTAACCCTGACATTCTGCGAATTAGTGTTTTCTGCGTGCAGACAGAAGATTAACACGAACAGGAATAAAGTGGTTATCTTCATGATTCTAAAAAAGTGTTTACACCGTTGGGTTTTGTCATAGAAAACCCACGATAAGAATTTTTTATTCATATCTTTGTAATTGTAATAGATTAATACAGTTGTTTTTAATTGTGTTAATTGGATGCCGATAAGTGTGGGGCACTTGTCGGCATTTCATTTAAGATTAACTTTACGATTCATGTTTCATAGGCTTTTCATTTTTAATTAGACTTATTTTATATAGACAATCGAGTTGTCTTCATTCCTTTCAAAGGTATATTTAGCATTCCGCTGCAAAATACGTAACGCATTATCCAGACCGTCGGAGATACGGAACTTTCCACTACACGAATACTCTTCCAGATTTTTATTCTCTATAACAATGGATATTCCGTAACATTTCTCGAAACGTTTCATCAATTCATTAAAAGCGACGTCATTAAAACAAACCAATCCATCCCGCCAACGGAAATGATCATAATCTCCAATAGATGATACCAATAACCTGCCATCCTTAAAATGAACCGCCTGATCCGGCTTCAAAAGAACAGATGCAGAAAGAGCGGCATTATCCGTCACCTTCACGGAACCTTCCATTAATGAAGTGGAAAACTCTTCCGAATCCGAATAGGCTTCTACATTAAACTTCGTCCCCAAGACCTCTATATCACATCTCTGCGTATGAACCACAAAAGGACACTCCTTATCATGTTCCACTTCGAAATACCCTTCACCATCTAACTTGACTTCCCTCTTTGCACCGGAAAATACTGCCGGATAAACCATTTCAGAACGGGCATTCAACCAGACAGTAGTTCCATCCGATAGTTTAAGATTCACCCGCTGTCCGGCCGGAACAGTTACCGTATTCATGGCAGCCAGCAGCTCCTTCTTTTCGGAAACATAGAAATATAAACCACAGGCAACTGTTATCGCAACGGCTGCCGCGATCTTCAGTACATCACGCATCCAGGGACGGATCAAAGAAACTTTGGTTACTTCCGATACCACGCTCTTTCCTGCGATATCTTCTTCCGTACTTCCGGCAAGGATCATCGCATCGAAAAATTCACGTTCCTTCAACAGTTCCCCTTCGTTTTCGGAAGAAGCATCCAACCAACGATACACAGCATCTTCTTCCTCCGGGGAGGCTATACCTTCAAAATATTTATATAGTATTTTTTTCTCCATCTTTTCGTGTTTCTGCCTATAAAGCGATTAACGATGGAACATCCCTAACGAAAAAGTGATCTTTTTTGAAATAAATATCTTAACAGTGCTATTTTATCCTTTTTCAGATTATCAAAATGTAACTACCATACCATGAAAATAGGATTACTATACCAGGTAAATGAAAATACCCCTGCGACTAATATTTTTTAACACATCAATATGATCACCAAAGAGTTTTAAAAGAAGCATTTTGTCAAAAATAAATATTCATTCAAAAGGAAGAAAAGACCGGTCTACTAACAAATACCAAAGAAAAACAATGCAGGTAAATAATCTTTCAAGGCAACACGAAGTACTCTCAATGCTTTGGTTATATGAAATTCTACAGCTTTGGTCGAAAGTCCCAGCGCATCAGCTATTTCTTTATGGCTCTGGTTATGATAACGACTTCTTGTAAAAATATCACGGGTCTGTGCCGGAAGGGTAAGTAAAGCCTTATCAACCAGTTCCTGAAGTTCTTCAGAAAAGATCCGTTCCGGATTGCAGGCTTCCAACGTGGCAATGCGTAAATTCAACTTACGGGCCTCGTTCGTTTTCACATATTCCTCATAATCTTCCTGGACGCGCAATTGCCGCAAATGGTCCAGACATTTATGCTTGATAACGGTCAATATATACGCCAGCACATTGGTATGGGTATCGAGTTTCCGACGATTTTCCCAATAGTACATCAGGCTTTCGACGGCTATATCTTCAGCCATCATCTCGTCATCCACATACGTCCTGGCAAAGTGAACAAAACGTCCTTTGTAGTTCGTAAACAGGTGATTAAAAGTTTGTATCTCGGTGCTCTCCTTCATAACAATATCGCTAACGGGGATAAAGATATATAAAATATCCCCTGTTAGCATACTTTATGTACTAAAAACATTAAGAGATCAAGTTTAAAGTCAGCATTTCCTCATCGGTGTTTTTTTAATGCAACAACACTATAGTCCTGAATTTCAAAAGAATGCCATACCATCGAGGATCTGGCTCAAAATAACGGTATCAAGATATCATTAATAGACAGATATTTCCACATCTTTATGCGGTTCGGTAGCTTTACCTGGCAACAGATGTTCTTCCGGAATCTTGAAACAGGGCTGCGTGATGTCCGGACCCAGCAGGTTCTGATCCACCAATATCTGATCCCACGTATAGGTCTTGCCGGTATAGGCCGATTCACGCCCCATGACACAAGCCAGTGTTGAATGAGCCATTTTATTCGCATCGTTGAAAGGCTTGTTCTCGCGGATGGATGTCACCCAATCGATATGCTCTTGCTGGAAACCGCTGTAATCATCTATCGGTTTTCCGTTCTCGCCTTTCTCCGGTTCGTATTTGTAGATGACATTTCCCTTCTCGTCCCAAATGGTGTCGCTACAGTTTGAGCTACCTTTGGTACCCCGGACCACTTCGCCGACAAGGTCCGAACATTGGTCGATATGCCTTGTCGAACTGATAATGTGGATATTGTTCTCAAACTCATAGTCGACCATGAAGAAATCATATTTGTTACCGACAGAAGGACGTATCTTGGCACCTTGCCCTAATGCTTTCAACGGTGTTTTATCTCCCATAAACCATCTGACGACATCAATGTTGTGTATCTGGTGGTCGTTGATACAATCACCTCCCATGAACGGGTAATTCAGCCAGTTGTAAAGCACATGTTCCGTGTCGTTCCACTCCGGACGGCGGTCGCGGTACCAAGTACGGGCGGTATTCCAATAACAAGCCCCACCGACAATCTCGCCAATCATACCCGAAGCCACCCGGCGGTAGGTTTCGATGTAGTTGTTCATGTGGCGGCGGTAGGTACCACAGCAGACAGACAACCCTTTCTGGTCGGCCTGTTTGGCGGCAACCAAAACCGTACGTACACCAGCAGCATCCACAGCGAACGGCTTCTCGATGAAGACAGGCTTACCGGCATCCACGGCAGCCTTGAATATTTCCGGATGGAAACGAGGCGGGACAGCCGCAATAATCACATCGACTTCGGGTAATGCGATGACCTTTTTATAAGCATCAAAGCCTAAGAAGGCATGGTCTTTGGAGATGTTTTGCTTCATCTTCTCGTTGAAATATTTCAACCCACCGTCCAATCTTTCTTGTAACGCTTCTGCCAAAGCCACAACCGACAGCCCGTCGCCGGCCTGTATAAACTGTGCCCCTGCCCCGGTAGCACGACCTCCGCAGCCGATCAGTCCGGCACGGAGCGGCTTGCCATCCACCGCTTTGCGCAAAGAAGGAGGAAGACCCAGCTCTTCACGTGATTTCAACACAAAATCATTGACACCACCGGATTTTCCACCATCCGAACAACCTGTAAGCATGGCACCACCGGCCACACTGCCACCCATCAATAAAGATGTACCCGCCAAAGCGGAACCCGTTAAAAAATTTCTTCTCTTCATATCGATATGTTATACTTTAATTATACTTCATTCAGCTCCCATGGATTTCAAAAATTCATAACTTTCAAGGACGCTCTCCTTACCGGCAATCTCTAAAGTAGAATAGCCGTCATAGCCCAATTCCACCAATGCATTGTAAGCCTCTGCCACGTTGCAAACCCCTTTGCCCAGCGGAGTCACAGACATGCCGCAACCGAACATCTTCCCACGCAAAGGGATGAACTCTTCCGAGAGGTCTTTCCAATGGACATGGCCTATCAGATGGCCGAATCGTTTGATGTATTCCAATGAATCACCGCCGCCCAGCCACAAATTGCCGGTATCCAGGTTAAAGCCCAAAGCCTTGGAGTTGCACCGTTCGATAATTTCTGCAAAACTATCCGCATCGTCCGTCAAATAACCATGAGGCTCCAACAAGATGGTGACACCCAAGTCTTCCGCCAACCGTAGCGGTTCGTACAGCTTTTCAACTACCGAGAAGATGGCCTCTTGGTGAGACAAGCTCTTACCGAAAGGCGTTTGTGGCTCACCTTCTGCCGTTACCACATGTTTTACCCCCATCAATGCCGCCAGCTTCACTGCCTTCATCAACTGTGAAGTTCCATAACGGAATGGAGCTGCCGGGTCTAAAAGATTTGCATGGGCACACACACCGGTCATCGTTATGCCATACGTTTCGAACATTCTTTTCAAATCAAAGGGATTGGCATCCAAGCTCGCCATCGACGTAAAACCATATTCAGCACCCAGGCAAGCACCATCGGACGTATCGGTCACATCCGCATACTTAAATCCCCATTCTTTAATTTGCGCCAATTGCTGTGGAAGTGTAGAAAACGCATTCACCAGTGCAAAACATCCTACTTTCATTGCCATAATTGTATTACTTTTTAAGTTATTATTACTTTATTTTCTTTCCTGCTGTCCAACGAATGCCTCTGATCAGTAATTTTTCAAACATCGGTTGTTGCATTATCTCTGCATCGTGGCCTAACACCAGAAAAAAACTTCTGCCACGATCTAATTGCTTGACTACCGCAATCGGCTCATCTACTCCGGATGAAGCTCTTGCCGTACAAAGTACCTCAACACCTTCACTCCATTCTACGCTTTCCCATAGTTCATCCCGAAACTGAAAAGACGTAATTCCCTTTGTTATCGGATGTTCCTTAGCGACTTTCACTTCAAAGTCTTCTATGGCACCATGATGGGTGTCTTTCCCCCAACGGCCACCGGTTAACTGCAGAAAAAAGTCCCAGTCATAGTTCGAGCAGCTCCCGGCATGGACCGTAACAAATCCCCCACCATTCCTGACGAACTGTTCCAATGTTTGCCTCGATTCTTTGCTCCACATAAAAGTATTCTCCGGAAATGTATTCCAATTACTCACTATTACATCTTTACCTTTCAGCATTTCGGTATTCAATGTATCAGGACAATTAGTTATCGTCACCCGTATATCCGGATAATGTTCACACAAACGTTCCAAATAAGGTGTCGTGCTTCGCCAATCATGATTATTGGCTCCACTCAATAATAGGACCTGTATTGGTTTGGCATCGACCGACATCGATAATAAAGTCAAACACAAAAACATATATAACACCGAAAGAAAGCATTGTTTACTTCTCATATTGCTACTTATTAAATATCCTGCATACAAAAGTCAATCTCTTCTTTTGCAAAGGAATAAAATAATTATTACATTTGATTTCCCTTTTTTTCAGTGAAAGAATATGCAATGATTTATCGATAGCTTATGAAAAATACACCATTCTATTTGGACATCGATGGCAAAATATATAGTCCGGATTGTTGTGCTCCTTTAGAGAATGCAACCAGACAACAAGAGATAGAAATGCACACTCTTGCCAGAGATCATTATCCTGGTATTCCCCTGAAAGAGGATGAACTGGAAAACATTAAATCAATCGGTTACTGGAATGCAACCAAGCAGCAGTCATGGGATCTGGAATGGCACTACAATGAAGGCATTGAGATTTGTTTCCTTGAAGCCGGACAGGTTGATCTTTTTATAGGGGATGAAATATTACCTCTTCATCCTCAATATTTATCGATCACACGTCCCTGGCTCCGTCATAAAATCGGACATATAGGACGCTCCAAGCTTCATTGGTTCATCATTGATGTCGGTGTCCGTTTTCCTCATCAAGATTGGATCTGGCCAAACTGGATTGTACTATCCAAATCCAATCTTTCCAAACTGACCCGCATTCTCCAACTCAATGAACAACCTGTCTGGAAAACAAATAATACATTAAAGGACTGCTTCGCAGAACTGGGACAGACCATTCTACAAAACAACACTCCCTATCTTGATTCCAAGATTAAAATATGCGTTAATCGAATTTTAATCTCCCTTTTAGAACTGTTTGAGAAAGAATCTGTCTCTTTTGATGAGAAGTTAATCAGCAGTAAACGAAGTGTCAATATTTTTCTGGCAGAACTGGACTCCCTTTATGCACAGATCTGGACCCTCGAAAATATGGCTGAATATTGCGGATTAGGGGTTACGCAATTTTCTAAATATTGTCAGGAGATCACGAACCGTTCCCCCATGAAATTCTTAAACGATATACGATTAGAAAAAGCTTGTCAGCAGTTGAAACAATCTGCTGACAAGAATATTATCGATATAGCTTTTGACTGTGGATTCAGCTCTAACCAATACTTTACCCGTGTATTCAAAGAGCGCTATGGGATGTCACCGCAACGATTCAGAGTCTCCTCCTCTATAAAAAAGTAACTACCAATAAAATGATAGTTTCTTTTTATGAATTTCGGGTTACTTTATACGTTCAATCGTAAAGCGATAGGTTAACGATCCCTCGTTCCACATGCTAAAGTTTGTATTCCAAAGATTATTGCTCAGATTAAAATGAATACCTCCTTTTTTGTCAGGATATTCCAATGAATAGTTTATACCTTTCGCCTCTCCTACATTGACAAGAAAAGCGGCTTCGCTCCAGATACGGATAGTTCCGGATGAGGTAACCAAATCCACATAACGGTCGATACCATGCTGCTGGCGATTTCCCTTTTCTACCACATCGAACAGATCGACACGCTCGCCGACCTTTTCTGCAACGATCGAAAGAATATCATCTGCATTAAAAGATAACCAATAGGCTTCCGGCAAGCGAACCGCAGGTTTCCCCTTTATTGTCAACGCAACTTCTGCTTTCTTGCCATTCTTATATTCCAATACATCCACATACATCTTTTCAGGATATACCCGCCGGTCGACTTCCGGACGCTCGGGAAAAGCAAGTTCACTCACCGTTCGTATTCCTTTTTTATCTTTACAAACTTCCTGCTTGACGACCTGTACCGGAAGAGAAACACTTACGGCTTTCGATTTATCCAATACAGGCTTACCTATGTCGGCCAAAGCCCATCCATAACGGGCACGCAGATAATTATCCAGATAATGATCATAGTCGGCTGCATCATACATTTGATACGACAGCCCCTCGATCTTCAATACGCCATTTTTCAATACTGCGGCCTGCCAAGGAGCAGAAGATATAGATTGAGCTTTTTCTGTAAATGAAGGCACAACCGGATGATCTATCTCTTTCATTTTAGCCAACGCCTCTGCTTGCAAATCGTTCGGCAGGTATTGGATCGCACTATAAATATAATCGTCCAACTCTTTCCATGACGCTTCTGCCTTTTGGAAAGGAGGAGTAGAACGAGCCGGAAGGAAAAGATCCATATCATATTTATCCCAATTATGGAGATGTGTTTTCACATCAACACCCTGTGTATGTTCAGCTATTAATCCTAACTCCAGAGCAAAATCGAGTGCGGCATCACTGTTCTTATCTATTTTCTTTTCACGCAACCACTTCGAGTAAAGTTCGGACAAGGCCCTGAATTTAGCCATTCGTACAGGTGCACTTCCATAACCATAAATCCAGGTATCGCCGATTTCCGAAGTCACTACCGGCAGCTTATCCTGTATCGAAACCAATTCTTCGGCGATTTCATTGAAAGAAGAGGCTATCAGACGAGCATTCGGGTAACATTTATGCAAACCGGCATAAATTTCCTTCACCTTTTCATAAGAATGAGGACCATGATTATCTCCGGTAAAATTAATGGATATAACCGCTTTGCCTCCCGGAAGTATGTTCTCCGATCCGTAATCCTGCTGATAGACCAGAATCAACTCACTACCATCCGTATCTCTCCAACGGCAGAATTCAGGAACAGCAGGAATAGGACAAGCCGGATTCACACCTATATGCAGGAAACGAATCCCCGCACGACTCATCGGAGCGACAATACTACGTGTATGTCCCGGTACATCAGTCATTTTAGCGGCAATTGTTTTCTTTCCATATTTCTCATCCAACTTATGCGACAAAAGCAGGCAGGTTTCGAACAAGTCCAGATTCATCGACTCAGACTCAACGGTATAAGGGACCGAATTCCAAACGATATCCCCGCGCCGGATAGCGGCCTCCAGACGCTCTATTTCTTTTGGGGATGCTGTATGGAGATATTTCCAGATCAACCATGCCCCTGTTGTCCAGACATATTGTTCATCTGTATTCTCAGCACGCAACTTTTCCGAGACATCCAATGCTTTCGGTATAAATTCTGTTATATAACGCTGAGTTACTACAGAACTCAAATCGGTAAAACCAACGTCCAGATGTGTTTTAAAAACAACATACACTTTATCGACAGAGGTATTTATTTCCTGCCCTCTAAGTTGAAAAATTCCTCCAAACACTACCAGGAGAAATAGTAGAATTCGTTTCATATACATATTTTTATTTTTTCATGGTATGAATAATTCAGAATACAAATATAAAAGCTGCTATCACTATATAAAATAGCAAATAGCTGCTTATTCCGTGTATTATTATTGCTTACTCCAATGTCGAACCGATCTCAGAATAAGGAATTTCTTTAAAACCGGCTATCCGGTTAAAAATACCGGCATCTTTCCTGAATCCTTTCAAAGGATCGGACGGATCGACAAACCCCGGATCTTCATTCGTCACCCAGTTATTCCAGAACTCTCCCCACAAACTATTTCCATGCAGTAAGTCCGTTATCTTGTAAAACAAGTTTCCATGTATCTGGTTTCTTTTCGGAAAAGCCGGATCTTCCTGCCAGTAGTTGACCAATTCGGGATATTTTATACTATAAGGAGGCTGCGTATAATTGACAGCTTGTAATCTTTTATCATAAATACCTCCTTTGTCCAACATATTTTTCGCCCAGTTTTGTAAACGATTATCCAGATGGATAGCCGTAGGAGAATCAATAAAGATATTATTATAATATTTATGATCCATTCCACCTCCTATCAGAACAGGTAATGAACCGGCCTTAAAATAAATATTCCCGTAAACCTCGCTTCCACAAGCCCCATCGTCATGATAAGTAGCTGTTACACGGTGACGGGGACTCAATTCATGAAAATAATTGTAGCGAATAACATTACCTCGCTCCGACGGATCACGTCCGTAATAGATAGCCCCTTGGTCGTCTACCTCCTGACAAACCTGCGTGATATTACAGTACTCTATTGTATGATCGTTCCCATGAAACAGAATAGCCATACTCGGTGCATCTGATATATCGCATTTCGTAACCCGGTTTCCTACACCATCGATCCAAACGCCGGGCCGGTATGATTTTTCGATACGGTTATAACGGGATATTTTACAATTCTCCACATAATTATCCGAACGGGTCAAAGTAACACGGTTACCTCCTCCTAAACTGACACCGCCAGCACCTGTATTGTAAATATAACAATCTTTTACCCCGTTATTTTTACCGGCTTGCCGATCCAGTATTGTATTCTCATATATTTTTCCCATCATATCGCCTACCTTTCTACTGCAGAGTTCCCCACCAGCTTCCATCGCATGCTGGTCACCGACAGATCTCTCAGGAGAATCAGTTCCTTTTCCTATGCAAACTCCAACATTGCCGACATTACGAATTATACATCCCTGTAACAATATGTTTTCCGTATTATCCATATAAACACCTATTCCCCGGCTATTTTCAATCGTAATACCTTCTATTGTCACGTTCCTGCAATTTTCCACAGCAATAACAGGACTCTCTAAAACAGTCAAACGGACTTTCGATATTTTTTTATCTCCCGGAAGAAAGTAAAACTTCCGTGTATCCGGATCGATCACATATTCTCCCGCCCGATCTATTTCTTCCAATAAATTTAAGGCGAACCACCGACGAAAATCTGCACCGGTAAAAAACTGATAGGTTGTAAACATTCCTGCATGTACTGTGGAATCTTGCATGTTAATCGATTTTACCGGTATCATATCATCCGCATAACCATGACCAAAATAACCGCCTATCCACATATTATCCGTATGTGCCCAATGCCCCGGCCGTTCTTCCTGAAAATGGAAAACAGGCAACCGACCTTGCTGCTTATCTTCTGGACCTCCGGAAATATCGACACGCCCGATCAACACCATCGAATCGTTCGGCCAACGGGATAAATGTAACGGCTCAGTATCTACAATCAACTCAGACCAGGCCGGTAGTGATTTACGTCCAAATCCGGAAGGACGAATATTCGCCAATGTTTCTACAACACTTTTACAATCCACCTCAACAACTTTTCCACGTACACTTTCCTGTAGACGGGACAAAACAACCGGATCTTTAACCGGTCTTATTTTACTCAAAGAAATGACCTTATCGCCGGAAACAGAGACTTTCTCCCCTTTTTTACTTTTTATTCGTAAAGAATGCCAGTTTCCCGGCAAGATTTCAATCGTTTTATCGGTACGATACTCACCACCTGCCATTTCTATAATGACATCTCCCTCTATCGATGCAGCTTTACGAATAGCTTGTTGCAAAGTTCCCGAACCGGGTTTTACCGTTATCTTCGTTTGACTTATATCTGATCTGTTTTCATCTTTTCCATGGATAATACTCCCGTGTAAAACAAAAAAGACTAATAAAATGAACTTCATTTTCATCATTAACTCCCTCCTATTGCTTCTATACAAACAACCTCTAATTTATGGAATACAAATATAAAAGCAGCTATCGCTATATAAAATAGCAAATAGCTGCCTATTTGGTGGATTATTATTGCTTACCTATTTTCTAAACGATTCCTTTATCAACGGGTAAGATGCAACACACATCCGCTATTCGCCTCAACATCAAGAACCAACGAGGACTGTAGTTTTATCGTTTTTATACTTACCACATCTTTTTTCTTTCCAGGTGCCTGATAATAAAGAGTCGCTTCACAGGCAGACGTATCTTTCAGGAAATCCAGCGGCAATGTCACCTGCCTTTTGTCTCCTGCATTCAGGATACTGATATACCAATCGGAGCCGGAACGACGAGCTACTACAGCATATTCCCCCATCTTTCCATCCATGAATCGTGTATCATCCCACACAGTCGGAATTGAATTATAAAATTTAGTGGCGGCATCTGTTTTTATCACAGATTCGGCAGAACCTGCTCCACCTGCACGGGACGGAGACTTCTCGGGACGGTCATACCAGTAAACAAACTGCCACGGACTATAAATAGCAACCAGCTTAGCTAGCTGAGCTGCACGGCCTCCCATCTTTTCCGTCACCCTTTCTGCAAAATAACAGTTGGTATAATCACCTGCCCCGCAAATCATACGATTATATAAAGTATAGATAGCCTGATCTAATGACGGGCTTTCTTCATCACCACGGATACCTTCCTGAGTCAGCAAGTTCGGATAAGTTCGTGAATAACCTGTCGGTCGATATTCATCATGGATATCGACCATCAATTCATACTTTGCCGCCTTTCGTACAGCCTGATGCAACCAAGCCGTTGCATACTGGTCACCCACATTCACAAAACCGTATTTTACACCTTTGATACCCCACTTTTTATATAAAGGAAGTATTTCATCCAATTGTTGATGCAAGGCTTTTTTATTCACGTACACAAGTATTCCTACCCCTTTGGATTCTGCATATTTTATCACTTCAGGCAAATCGAGCGGTCCTTTGGAACGGGCAGGATCGATCGTTACCGTTGTTGCATCCGATTTCATATCTTCTTCCGCACCATACCAACCGGCATCAAACAGCACATAAGCAATATTGTTTTCCGCAGCAAAATCGATACACGCCAAACTTCCTGCCGTAGTCAACGTAACCTCACGAAGCACTTGCCCGGGTTTGATCCAACTCGTATTGGCTATTTGATTAGGTTCATTCAGATTGAGTACGAAATAATTATGTTCTACCAGCTTTCCCGGATGCTCGGCAACCATCACATAGCGCCAGGGGGATTGATATTTAGCCAAATCCAGGTTTACCTTTCCCGATAGTACGGATTGTACCCCCAAACCGGTTTCGCTCTTTTCAAGCTTCATTCGGGAATAATCGACCAAGGCCGCTTCACCGATTGCCACAAAACGATGATCATTTATCTGAATAACCTGCGGACGATCGGCAGCCCCAGTCAATGAACTCAATCTCTTTTCCGAATAAGCTCCTTGCGCCATACCGGTTACCCAGGTCTTGCAGTCCTCTTTGAACAGGAATTGCGTATTTTCTTCAGTCAGCGTACAGTTCCAAAAGTCCAAATTATCGAAAGCATAGCGAAAAGCCAAACCTTCATCATACAAGCGGACAAACAAGGTCATTTCTTTCAGGTTTTCATCCAAACGAAATGATAATTTTAACTCATTATACCGGTCTGTCACAAGAGAACGTTCTCCATAGATAGGTTGCCAGGTTTGATCAACTGATTTTTTTGTTTGATTAATAACAGACCAATTACCTTGCAAAATATTTTCTGCCAACTCCAATTGAAGGGTTTTCACATCTACTACCTTACTTCCTTTTTCATACAAACTAATCTGTACAGATTGATCCTTCACATCAATTTCTGCATTCAATAACTCCGAAGGACTTTTCAACGAACCAGTCGTTTGTGCACTAACGAAAACAGACTGCAATAACGCAGTTAATAAAATAATTGTTTTTTTCATGATATAATTACTTTTATCTATTTCTCCCTCCCGGCCATAGCCATCATCTTACTATTTCTGCGAACAAAAATAATTCAAAAAAGAGGATTCATAAGCTTTCCAACACTTAATCCTCCTCTTTTTCTAATATACTATGAATTAATAACCCTCATTCTGGATCAAGCCACCTTCCTTGTTTGCTTCTATTTCCGAATTAGGAACAGGCAATTTATTCAAATGATTTCCTAACTGATATCCTCCCTGAACAACTTTCGGATTATACTTCATCAGATATTCAGTCAGTTTATTCATTCGCATCAAGGTATTCAGACGAAAATCTTCCATATAAAGTTCACGAGCCCGCTCATCCAGAATCAAATCCTGGTTAACATCGGAAGCTGCAACAGGAGTTGCATTGGCCCTGTTACGTACGACATTTATATCGGCTGCAGCTGCATCAAGCTTACCTGCCAACATATTTGCTTCGGCACGCAATAAATAGGTTTCTGCCAGACGCATAATATACCAGTCTTTATAAATACGGCCATTATCATGAGTTTCGCCACTCGTTGCATCTTTGAATTGTCCGTGATGCCGGGCAGTAACGACTTTAATAAAAATAGGTTGAGTAACCCGGAATAAATCCTCTTTATTACCTAATGTCTCTTCTGTCATTAACTGACCGTAAAAACGGCTATTCGGATTTGTCCAGTAATATTCGCGCCGCATATTATATTTGGAATTACGCATATCACGATCCCAGTCTCCCTTGTACTGCCATATTTGATTTGCAGCATAATTAGTTATAGAAATCTGATCCACAGGACGTCCGCTTAAGATATCTTTCAGCCAGTTCGGATTGCCATCAGTATCTTTCAGGTTCCACCAGTTCATACCTATCCAACGTTCCATAGTGAAATTACCGCCGGAAACACCCACATTTCCACCTCCTTCCAATTCAACATCAAACTGCACATTCCAGATACATTCCTTATTTCCGTCAATTCTATTGAAATTATTTTCTCTGAAAAGATCCCAGTATACATCCCCCCATCGTTCTTTCTCTCCCTGGTAATCATAACCTTCGAAAGTAAAATCTTTCAATTTACCGAATCTTTCCGTCATCAAAGACATTGACGGATTATTAATAACAACAGTAGCCTGTTCCACTGCACCGTTATAATCTTTCATACAAATCAAAATCTCCGATAACAAATGCCGGGCTGCCACATTAGAAGCTCTTCCCCCTTTTTGACTATCTATTTCCGGCATCCACTGGATTGCAAACAGTAAATCTTCTTTACATTGCCTATAAATTTCCTCTTGGGACACACTCTGATAATTAAACTGAGGAGAAGTGGTTTCTTCTAAAACGACAGGTGCATTTCCCCACATATTAGCTAAAAAGCGATAAGCAAACGCGCGTAAGAATTTCGCCTCTCCTACAATCGCATTCTTTTCTTCTTCAGAATTCCATTTTACAAGTGAACTCTCTGCCCGATTGATAATGACATTACAACTGTAAATATATCCATACAACCGTTGCCACCATTTTTTGGCAAATCCATTATCGGCATTCAACGTATTCCAGTAAAAATACTCCGGATATGTATCTGTACCGGAACGAGGACTGTTCAAATCCACATCCACCCCCATCAGGTCATAATTCTGCCAGCTATCCGTATTGGCATAAAAATCATTTCTTATGCTCAGATAAATATTTGCTAAAGCAGCCTCGAAACCTTTTCTATCTGTATATGAATTTTCCGGAGTCAAAAAATCTTTAGGTACCTCTGTCAGTAAATCATAACAGGAGGTCATAGAGCCGGCAAGTACCAATCCTATAAATAGTTGTTTTATTAATTTCATTTTTAATCAGATTAGAAGTTAAACAATAAAGTCATTTGATATGTACGGATAGAAGGAGAAGACGAAATAGTCAAACCGGAACCTGTTTCCGGATCCAGACCATCCCAATGAGGAGCAAACGTCAATAGGTTATCAGCACTCAAAGACAAACGCATATTATTAAATCCGAACCGTTTAACAAAACGAGAGAGATCATAACTTAAAGCGACTTTTTGCAATTTAATGAAACTACGATCCATATACTTTGTTCCTTTATATCTTGCATTTGAATTATAATCCAGACGCGGATACTTTGCATCTGTATTCCGAGGTGTCCAATAGTCAAAAACAGTCCTGTTATGGGCCGCACTATTTATATATTCGTCATAATAAGGAGTATTGCTACCCGACTGGAAATAACCGTTTCCTCCCCAGATTGAATTGATATATATCATCAAAGAGAAATCCTTATACTCCAGTGTATTTGTTAAACTCCAACGGAAATTTTCCTTGGAAGTACCCAGGAACTGACGGTCTTTATCGGAAGTGATCTTGCCATCGCCGTCAACATCTTCAAGCTTATAATCCCCCGGACGCATACCGTCCATGATCGTACCATTATCCACATCCTCCTGCTGCCACATACCGATTACCTTATAGCCATAAATGGTTCCCAAAGTCTTTCCGATAAAATAGCCCGAACTAATCAAATCATCCTCTTTCCCGTCACCATCATTATCTTCTCCATAAATAGTAACCACTTTATTACGGTTCAGGGAGAAGGCAAAATCGGAAGTCCATTTGAAATCTTTAGATTCTATATTAACAGAATGTAATCCGATTTCAACACCTTTGTTTCTGATCTTTCCTAAATTAGAGAGCATAGATGTTTTTCCGGAAACAGAAGGCAACGACAAACTAAACAACAAATCCGTCGTATTGGTGAAATAGGCATCAATATTACCAGAAAGGCGGTTATTCAAAAGAGAGAAATCAATTCCTGTATTAAAACCGGTTGTTTTTTCCCATCCCAGATCATTCAGAGCAAACGAACTGATACCCTGTGTAATGGAATAGGAAGGATCACCTGCAAAAATATACTTATTAGTACCAACCTTAGCCAAGGTACTATAAGAGTCAATCGACTGATTTCCGTTAGAACCATATGAAACACGTAAAGCCAGATTATTGATCGGTTCAATATCTTTCATAAAAGACTCATTAGAGATGTTCCAGTTCAAACCGCCCGAGGCGAATGTCGCCCATTTCCGGTTGACACTGAAAGCAGAACAGCCGTCACGGCGAACTGTTCCCGTAATAGAATAGCGACTGTCAAAAGTGTAAGTTCCACGCGCCATCCAGGCAATTGCGCCACTTTCGCCGGCACCTGTGTCTACTGTTTGTTTCTTTCCGTCTTCCAGTTTGTTATCTCCTAAAATCGTATTGTCAAAATTCTCTGCATAAGCAGTTGCATTTTCCCATGTACGACGTTCACGCGAATACAAGAAAGTTGCATCGACATTATGCTTTTGATTAAAGGTATTATTATACTTTATCATGTTATCCAGCAACATATTATAGTTGTTCTCATGCTTCCGTTCACCTTTACCGTTTTTCCCCTGGCCGGTCGTCGTATATTCATCATAAAAATAATATTTCTGCGACCAGCGTAACGTATTCGAGTAAACCATCTCATAAGATAATCCTTTTACCCAGGGAATAGTTATTTTGGCATTCAATATAGCCCCCAGAATATTGTACTTTTCAGTATCATCGGTTTTCATACTCCAGAAAGGACTTTCAAAAGAGGTCGTTGTTTGCGGATATTGCAAATAACGGCCTTCATCATCATACAAAGAAGCATAAGGACTGAACTGTGCAGCCTTATTCATTGCAGGAGAATCGCCGGAGTAATCACGAATACTATAATTGGTTTTTACTCCTACTTTCAGCCAGCTTGTCAAATTACTGTCGATATTGACACGCCCTGAAAAGTTTTTATAACGATCATTCATGACAACACCTTTCTGGTCGGTCAATGCCGCAGAAATATAATAATTAGCAAAATCTGAACTGTTGGATATGCTGACATTTGCCTTCAAATTATATGCATTCTGCCGGAACAATTCATAAGGATCGGTAAAGGTCGGACGATGATCCTGAGTTGCATTATAATTTTTAGCTTCTTCCGGCTGAAGATATATATTTAACTTCTCCGGATCGGCATCCAATCCGTTTGCTTCGCGTACATCCAACAGTTTTCTTAAATACCCTGATGCATCATAGACTTTCAAACGTTTCAACTCATTACTTATACCATACGACAAATTCACGGAAAACTCTGGCTTGGACGTTTTACTTCTACCTCGTTTCGTCTGAATCAGGATGACACCATTGGAAGAACGGCTACCATACACAGCCGCCGCACTGGCATCCTTCAGGACTGTGAAAGAATCGATATCATCAGAAGGGATATCAGCTAATGAACCATCATAGATAGCTCCATCCAATACGATCAAAGGATTATTACCTCCATCCCGGGTTGAGTTCTGACCACGGATGCTGAATCCTGCCACACTACCTGCTTTATTTACGCCACCGACATTCAGACCGGGAACCGATCCCTTGATTGTTTCCATAATATTATTTGTCGGTACATCCCGGTAGGTATTGATATCAGCTTTAGTCACAGAGCCGGTTATAGCCTGTCTGTTCAGCGTACCGTATCCAATTACGACCACTTCATCCAAAGCTTGAGTATCTTCCTGCATTTTTATCTTATAGACAGTTTGATTACTTACAGAAACTTCCTTGGTTGCGTATCCGATATACGAAATCAGCAAAGTCATGCCCGGAGAGGCTTCGATATTGAATTTTCCGTCCACATCCGTTATTGTTCCTATAGTAGTTCCCTTCATGGAAACATTGGCTCCGATAATCGGTTCGTTATTGTCGTCTACTATTGTTCCGGATATTTTCATGGGATTGGTACCCGCTTTTTTTACGGCAAGATAAATCTGATTATCTTCTTTCTTCTCATAGATCAACACCGTTCCATTCAACAATCGGCTCATGGCTGCATCTATCGACTGATTATTGACTTCAAAAGATACCGTTTTATCCAAATCCGGGAGTTGATTACTGTAAAAGAAACGATAATCTGTAGCTTTTTCAATGGTACGTAAGGCCTGCCTGATGGTTTGTCGCTTTACATTGACAGTCACCTGTGCAAAAACGGAAGTAGATAGAAAGGCTACTATACATATAGCCCCTATCTTTTTCATAATATTTCCTTTTTTCAGAAAGGAAAAAATAATTTCTGATTTTTTATTCATACTTTTGTGTAGTATTAAATGGTTAATTACCAGAGAGTGACTACTTACGAATATTCAACTCTCTTAATTGACTGATAATAGGGGAAGGTGTTGCAAGCACTTTCCCTTTTTTGTGTATGTGTTTTTTCTACGTCATATCCATACTATTTAAAGGGTTAATCACTATAAAGTTCTATCACGTCATCTTTTTTCTTATAAGAGATGGAAGATGTAAATTGTAAGGCATAAAGAGTAGACTGTAAGCTGGCATTTTTCAGGGTTCCGGTGAAGGTGATGCAATTCAGCCTATCGCTTTTAATCTCAAACTTCACATTATAATTGCGCTCCAGTAGTTTGATAATATTCAGAATCGGCTCATCGTTGAATACCATTTCATTATTCATCCAGGCGATAAATAACCGGTCGTCTTCCTTTTTCTTTATCATACGGTTTTTCTTCAACGAATAAACGGCTACTTCTCCTGGGCTTAGGTTGAGAGATTGGGTAGAAGACGAAATAATAACCGAACCTTCTGCCAGATAAGTCGTGATATTCTCATCATCAGGGTAGGCATGGACATTAAATGAAGTACCCAAAGCACGTATCTGAATATCTCCAGCTTTTACGATAAAAGGAGATCGAGCATCTTTTGCAACATCAAAATAAGCTTCTCCAACCAGTTCGACCTGACGTTGTTTCCCGTTGAAATTACTACCATAACGTAGTTTCGAGTCAGCATTCAGATGGACTATTGTGCCGTCCGGCAGAGAAATATCCGATTTCTGTCCCTGGCCTACTTCTACAGTCATATCATTATATTTGGTTAACAACCTGTTTTCGTTCCAATAGAATAATGATACAGCAATGGCACCGACTACGGCTACACAGGCAGTAATCCGCATAAAGCTCCTCCTGATATTTATCTTTTTGGGGTTAACAGTCTTACTGATAACCTTAAAAATACGTTCATCTACCGACTCCGGCATATGACCGAAAGAATGTTCCCAGATTCCATCAAAGTCCTCCACCCACCTGTCTGAGTCGTTCAACATTGCGGCTAACTGACGTTTTTCATGCTCAGTAGCCCTATTATCATAGAATTTGTCAAGTAATTCCAAATGTTTGCTCATAATCTCCTTTAAAATAAAAATGATAAAACCGGATAAAGCAATAATATGATACCATTCAGCAAGTCTCCCCTGTTAGCCCTCAGCATTTGGGAAAGGAACTTTGTTGACTGCCTCAGATGACTTTCCACCGTATTTTCAGAAATACCCAGCTGGCTGGCTATCTCTTTTTGGGAAAGGTGTTCAATATGTTTCAAACGATAGACTCTTTGTCTGGCTGGCGGCAGCATAGAAATAATACGTTCTACTTCCTCCAACAACAGATTCAATTCAACTTCATTCTCTACACAATTCTCGGCTTCCCTAACGTTCTCTATCTGTGAAATCATCAACTGTTCCTGAATGCGTTTTGCCGTTTCCTTCAGAAACAGGTTACGAGATATCTTTTTCAGATAACCCTGGAATGAAAATTCAACCACAATCTTCTTCCGATTCTCCCAGATAATGATAAATGTCTCCTGCACAACTTCCTCCGCCATCGAATAATCGCCGTGTGAAAGTCGGATGACAAACTGAAAGAGAACGTGTTTATACCGATTGTAAAGCTCTGTGAAAGCTTTAAAGTTATCAGACATAATCTCCTTCATTAACTGTTGATCTGATAACTGCTCAATTTTGTGCATTCGTGGTGTTTTTTCTATAAATGATACATTGCATTATTACCGAATCCTATATTAAGGAGATAACAGGGGGGAGGTTTCCGTGATTCAAAAGTGATTCTTTAACATTATTTTGCACACAAAACACAAAATAAAAGAAGGTGACACACTATAACACTATATTTGCTACGTCACTATTTATCGAATACAAATATAAAAGCAGCTATCGCTATATAAAATAGCAAATAGCTGCTTATTAAGTGGATTATTATTGCTTTTAAAGCAATAAGTACCCTGATTATTCACATATACTCAACGACACAGGCCCTAAAAGTCCGGCAACACCGTCTCCTCTATATGGAGTCGGAATCGTCTGATAATGATTTGACAATGTACTATAAACCAACACTTCAAGTTGATTGTCGCCCTGTTTAACATACTTGCCAATATCCATTTTATATGGTGGCCTCATCATTATACCAACCTCTTTTCCATTAACTTTTATCTCACAGGAAGCATTTACATCTCCCAGATCTAAAACGACTTTACTCCGTGCCCCGATTTTTGGTATAGTTATCTGCTTTCTGTAATACATTCCACCTGAATAATATTTCAAAGCTCCGGTTTCTGACCAATTACCGGTTTCTAAAAGTCCCTTTCCTGTCTTTATTTTAACAGGTTCACAAATCACACCAGCTCCTTGATAACCAGGTTTTCTTTTGACAGAGAAAGCAACCAAGCCAACCTTTTTCCGAGTATCCGGAAAAATAACCCGATATTTACTTACTCCCGAAGAATCCTCGGACAAAAGCTGAATATTCCTTTCCTCTATAGCCTTTCCATTGAACCATACTTTCAAATCACTTCCGGCTATCGTCATATCCATTTCCTCCATTCCGGGAACAGACCTGAAACGATAATTCCAAACAAGATTGTTGCCGCCATAAGGATCATATAACAAATGATCCCCCAAAGCCCATCGTGTCGAAATTATTTTATCATATGAAGATGGTTTTTCCGGGGTAACAGATGATGCCGGGAAAAATACCACAGAACTTCTCTTTCTAAAATCCCTATATGTTCCTTTTTGAAATCTGAATTTCCCTTTCTCCGTATTAGCATACGCAACAGTGCATTGATGCCATCCTTCTTCCAGCAAAATATTCCGATCTGCCGGCTTCTGATCGACTAAAAGATAATCGGGATCAACACCCTCTATTTCAATTCTATAATAACCAGTAACCGGGACATATACCTGACTTCTGTATATCTGATGTCCTCCCTGATCCAATATGAAGAAACCATTGCTGACTTTACCTTTCAAACCATGCCAGCCTTGTGATCCCGGATTATCAAAAACACCATATTGCCACGAAAATTCCAATATTTCCTGCGATGAACCATTCTCCTGTGAAACATTTTTTAATGGAATATCCGCAGACTTAAACTCACTTACAAACTGAGGACCAAAACCATACACGCTTTCAGGCCATTCCGAATCATCAAAATCAGGTAATATCCAGTTTTCAGGAGAAAAAACTGCCGGTTGATGCTTAAAAGAACGGGCTTCAGCCCCAATAACTTCCGAAGCAGGGAAACGAAAATCACCCCATTTATTGTCTAAAGTCGGCAACAACTCAGTCTCCCACGAACCAGTAATCAATGATTCGTATATTACCTTCGGTTCTTTTGTGAACTCCGGTGCCATAGTAGGTTTTCCCTTTGAAAAAACAAACAAATACGAATTATCAGGTTCTTTTTCCAATTTGAGCCATGTTCCTTCTTTTGTTTGACGGATGACAGGATAATCGGATATTGTCCCGTCAGAAGCATTCCAAAGTTCAACTTTACCTGTAGCTCTGAAAAAACACTCCGTATCTTTAGGCACGTCCATAATCATATAGACATCACGTTCTCCCACACACCTATGCAAAACTTTACCTTCTCCGGTTCCCGATATGAAATCGGGAATAATCAGGGCCTTTATTTGTTTCACAACCTCATCTTCCGAAAGATATAACCCTACACCATTCGAATTATTAACCTGTTTCTTTACTTTCTTTCCCTGAGATATTTCCTGGGAAGTCGCACCAAATATTTCCCGGATAATCGCATCCACCTTGGGATCATTTTCTCCAAGACAGGTACTGGCTTTCGGTAATTCGCCAGTTGCAATTATTATCCCTCCCGAACGATAAAAGTCCAATACTTTTAGTAAAGAAGAATAATGCATCGCTTTCATATCTGCCAAAATCAATATACGGTATTTTTCTCCAGAGATGTTCAAACAAGCGTTTTCAACTTTTGATTTTTGCAATGATCTGTAATCCATAAAGTCATAATCCAAACCGGAATTACTAAGTTTCATGGCTTGTTCAAAAGCTATCTTTGTATTAGCCTCCGGATAAGCCTGCATCGATTCTGTCGGATACATTAACGCGATATCACAAACATGAGTACCCTGGCTCATCAAATAGCTCAATCTTTCCGTATACTGAAGCCATTGTTTCATATGCGGCCAATAAGGCATTCTAAAATGAAAACAAGGCGGAGCCCATTCCCACCAACCACCATGCGTAGAATAATATAGTCCATGCATACAGACTAAATTTCCGCCTGCCATAAAATGATGATCCATTTGTTTTGTCAGCCACGAGCCTGTACTCCCCCATCCCATACTATGAAAAGCTTCAAGCCACGTCCTCGGACGTTCATATAAATGAGCTATCGAACTGGATACTTTCGTTTGTAAAAAACTGGAGCCGGTCGACGGTGCATCATTTCCCGGTGCAGTATACCAGGAATTGGCTCTGAAATAATCGATGTATGCCAATGGTTCCGTTCCACGTCCAAAATTATCGCTTCCATAAATTAAACCACGTGAAGCATGCCAATTATAAATGGGTTGAAAATAACGTTCTTCCGCCAAATCCATTAATACATCGCAATAATCCAGACGTATTTTAGGAGTTATATCCCCGATATCTTCTTTTAAGGCCGGAAGATAAAGTGTAATATCATATCCTTTTCTCTTTTCAAATTCTTCTTTAAAGTCCTCTGACCAGGAACCCATTTTAATAGGATAAGATAACTCGTCCTGAAAAAAATAATTCATGCTGCCTGATGCTGCATCTCCCATATTTTTTTCAAAACGATCAAAATATACGTTTATATATTCTTTCCCGATGTCCGGATGCAATAAATGGCTTTTTTTAGTTGAAAGAATATATACTTTATAATTTTTCCCTTCCGGAACTTTCCACAAAAGTTTTCCATCAGATATATGTTTAGCCAAATCTATTTTCTCCGGCCAGGCAACAGCACCTACAAACTGTTCCGGGATATCATAAATAAAAGTTGTTCCCTCCAGAACAGTATCAGACACAATATCCAATTCTCCCTGATAATTCTGAAATTTCTCCTCTTTCAACAACTCATCCGTATAATACCCATTACCAATCCATCCGATAGTATAGTCATCCATGCCTAATCCGATATTTCTTAATGTGCACTCTTTAGCAAACCAACTCCAAAAATTCCACCAATCTCCGGAGAAAACATTCGGTCTTCCCGCTTCTGTTTTTCCGGAAAGTCCATATCCGTTTTTCATCTCCTCTACATCCACTTCCGGATCCATATGTATGTAACTCACAGCGAAACCGTCTGTTGCAGATGCCGATAAAATGTCAAGCTGTTCTTTCATTCGTTCCCGGTTTAAACTGTCACCGTTCCACCAATAGAAAGGCACATTACCATATCCTTTCGGAGGAGTAGCAAATTCTGAAAAAACATCTGCATCTTTTTTCGGATATCCTTTATATTTTTGTGACTGAGCAAAAGTAACCAGACCTGAAAGAGAATAAAGAACAATTATTTGAAGAACGATTATCTTCCTCATAAACAAATTATTATATTGTATTTTATTTAAAATCATAAACACATTATCATATAAAGAGGCTTCCCTGTCTTTGCACAGGAAGCCTCTCAATAAATTTATTCTTATCATTAATTTATGACAAGATCATTACCAACCGGGATTTTGTTCCAGTACCACATCTTTATTCGTATCAATAACAGTTTGAGGAATAGGCCAAAGATTGAATGATTTTGTCAATGTTAATCTGGGATAATTCCAATATGAATATTTTTTTATGCGATCGACAGCGACTGTCCCTCCCATACGAAGAAGGGTATTCCAACGACTCTCTTCATACATCAATTCGCGGGTTCTTTCGTCAAGAATTAAATCAATGCTGACATCACTGGCTGTCACCAGGTAACTGCATTTTGCCCGCGAACGCAACATATTTATATCAGACGCTGCACCCGAATTATCTCCTACTCTCAATTTTGCCTCGGCACGTAACAATATTGTTTCAGGTAAACGTATCAAATAATCATCGCGGAAAATACTACGCAATACTCTACCGTCAGCTGCTAATGTATAAAAGTCAGGGCCTATTTTGCATGATATCGGATATATCAAGGTATAAGCGCCATCGTCATATTTACCGTTCGCATCTTTTTTGTAAAGAACATCCCAAGGTATTTGCTTTCCATAATATTCAGATGTTTTTATATTTCCTAAAAAAACACGACGTAAAACAGCCTCTGAATTACGCATATCTTCAGCCCATTTATCTTCATAAACTCCATCACGCGAATAAGGAGTTGGAGTAACCTGGCTACAACCAAAACCTCCGACATCTTCCATCTGACCACCAATGTGAGCTCCCCCCTGATCTCTGAAAACCGGTCCATAAATAGCCGGGTAATCTAAACAAGCCAGATTACCGTCTGATTTATATACTTCATAGTCAGATTGAGCACACCAGATAGCTTCCGTATTTCCATTTTGATAATCTTGATTTCCAATCTGGAAAAGGTCCCAATACACATTTCCTTCTATAGGATAGCCTGCTGAAGAATAAGTCCGATCTGCTGTTTGTTCTGTAACTGAAGTGGCATAATAAAACTCCGGTCCTTCGTTCTTACGTGCACCGAAACGTTCCGTCATAAGACTATAGGTTCCTGAATCTATAACATCATTGGCATACGAAATAGCCTTATTATATGCACTGGCAGCGTCACCACCTTCCTCTTCCAGCAAAACTCCCTTATCAATGTACAACTGACAAAGATTATGCTGAACAGCCGCCCTTACCAAACGTCCGGCCTCTGCTGTTGTAACAGGCAAATCGTTTATGATATCTTCCATTTCATCGATAGCATATTGATAGGTCTCCATACGTGTCGAACGTTTATAATCATATTTAGGAGTAGAAGTTATTTCTGTAACCAACGGAACTCCTCCAAATAGTTCTCCCAAATTTCTGTAAGCAAAAGCCCGGAAGAATCGGGCCTGAGCAATTATATAAGCTTTGTCGGATTCCGAATTCCACATTATATGCTCTAAATCTGCGGCATAAATGGCTGTATTTGCCGTATTAATCAGATAATAAAACGCGGCATATGTATCCTTAAATACTCCATATTCCGAATTAATCATGCTGTAATCGTTAAACCGATAAGAATAACGTATAGTCGGTACATCAAGAACATCAGTACCGTTTCCCATTCCATATGACCACAAATTCAATTCTCCGTAGTTATTGTAAGGACAATAGATATTGTGAACTTTGATATAACAAGTGGCAAGCACTTGATCTACCTGCTCAGAAGTAGTAAATACATTGTCAATTGTGTAAAATGTTTCGGGATCTTCTTCCAAAAATTTACTATCATCACAACCAACGACTGCAAATATCGTCATCAACAACAATAATGTTTTATATATATATGTTCTTTCCATTGTTTTATAAAGTAAAATTTAGAAACTCAAATTCAAACCAAAAGAAACGTTCGTCATTATCGGATATGTCTGACTTAATGCTGTACTACCGGTTTCCGGATCACCGCCATCCCAGCCGGTAATTGTAGCCAGGTTTTTCCCGGTAATAAACAACTTAAAATTATTAATACCCATATTCTTCACCCATGGCTGGTTGAATGTATACGAAAGCGTTACATCCTGTAAACGTACATAAGCCCGGTTTTGCAAACCAAGAAAATAACTATCTCCTGTGAAAGTTGCAGCCGGATATTTATTACTCGGATTTGCCTCTGTCCAATAAGGTATATACAAACCATTCGAAGCAAACCACTGCCTATCCCCTCCGGTTATATAAGCATTTGTATTTCCTGCCTGATAATAACCGTTACCTCCGAACACTCCGGCAATCATCACATACAACTCCCAGTTTTTATACTGTAATGTATTACTTAAATTCAGTTTGAAATTCGGTGCCTTATTTCCTATTACAGAACGGTCTTTTTCATTGATCACACCATCATTATTTTTATCCACATACTTAGGAGTTCCTGCAGAAACACCATTGGCTTCCATATACTCAGTATCATTTGTCTGGACAATTCCATCCTGTTCATATCCAAAAATAGAATGTATCGATTCACCTATAAACAGACTATTTCCGATATCATCATCTTCCTTTCCGTCGCCATCAAGGTCTTCTCCATACAAGTGAACCAGCTTATTACGATTCAGCCAAAATGTCAATCCTGTAGTCCAGTTAAATTCCTTATTCTGAATATTGACAGTCCGTACAGTAGCTTCTACTCCCCTGTTTTTTACTTCACCCATGGAAGAGTACATACTACCAAATCCAGTCATTACTGGAATCGAGCGAGAAAAAATCTGATCATATGTTTTAGATAAATACACATCTACATCGACGAATAAACGACTATTCAGCCAGGTTGATTCAAATCCCATATTCCATGCCTCAGTCGTTTCCCATCCTAAGTTTGAATTACCTATAGTATTCTGGTTAATACCGTATGAAGGTTTTCCCGAATTACCAAATGGATAATATATACCTCCGGAATGACCCGTTACTACCTGCGACAATGTTGAATATTGTGTCAATCCCTGATTCCCGTTTTTTCCCCACGACAGTTTTAGCTTCATGTCATCAAGAAATTCTACACTTTTTACAAATGGTTCATTGGTCATACGCCAGGCTGTACCTATGGCCCAGAAATTACCCCATTTATTATTTGCACCAAAAACAGACGAACCGTCTCTTCTATAAGAAGCTGTCATGTAGTAAGTGTCACCAAACGAATAAGAAGCTCGTCCAAAATACCCTATATTCGTTCTTTTCCAGTTATTTAATGATATTTTTTGAGTAGACGCATAATGGAGACCATTTAAACCTAAAGCAGTATTCCCGTTCGCTGCAAAATCACTACCTGATAAAGTCTGGGATTCAAACTTCTGGTAGTCACGAGTTGCAACTGCGGTCAGATCAATATTATGTTTTCCAAATGTCTGGTTATAATTCAAAATATTGTCAATCACATAACTGGTTGTTCTTTCATTTGCAATGCTACCTCCGGCACTACTTAAATAACTATTTTGAGTAGCAACAGAATAGCGGGAGTCATCATCATACGACCCGGCCGGAACATTGTATGACTCATGAGTAAAATCACCGTTCTTTCTGTAATTAAGATTTCCTGCATAATTGAAACGGTAGCTTAAACCGGAAATCCACGGACATTTGACCACTGCATACGCATTCGCACGAAGATTATCACGAAGATCCACATTTTCTTTCTTTGATTCGTCATCGATCCCCCACAAAGGATTGCCTCTACCGCGCGTACCGTCAGGAATAGCCTCAAGCATACCATTCGGCCTGTACATCATAGCATACGGAGACAAGATCGTAGCTGACCAAATATTAGCTCCAATACCGGAATAATCTGTTCTGGTATATGCTGCATCAAGACCAATCTGCAACCAACTTGTAATATCAGTATCTATTTTTCCCAATATTGAGACACGTTCATAATCATCACCTTTTATTACACCTCCACTCTCTGTATAGGAAGCTGATAAATAGTAGTTCATCCTATCACCGGCTCCGGATACTGCCGCCTGATAATCCTGGGTCCATCCAGTTCGTGAAATTTCATCCAACCAATCTATTTCTTTTCCGGAATTCATGTTTATTTCTTCCTGAGGTACCAAAAAACTATAATCAGAATATCCGTTCGCAGCGGCCGTGGCATCAAGCCATTGTTCACCATTCATCAATTCTGGTTTAAGATGCCATGACTGCATGCTTCCTCTTGCATTAAAATGGATGACCGGCTTACCTTGCTTACCTTTTTTAGTTGTAATAATAATTACTCCATTAGCAGAACGAGAACCGTATGCAGCAGCAGAAGTAGCATCTTTCAATACGTCATAAGATGCTATATCATTGGGGTTAATATCATTAATACTTCCCATAAATATAACACCATCCACTACCACCAGCGGATCGTTTGAGCCGGATATGGAATTTTGTCCGCGAATCTGCATAGTAGGAGTTCCTCCTGCTGAATTTGTCGCACCAATATCAAGTCCGGTCACATTTCCTTTCAAAGACTCCAAAGCATTTGTATTTGTCGCCAATGATATCGGTGAATTTTCCAACTTGACAGAAGATACAGAACCTGTAAAATCTTTTCTTTTAGCAGTTCCGTAACCGATAATAACGATTTCATCCAATGCTTGTAAATCCTCTTTCAACAGAACATTCAAACGATCTTTATTTCCTAAACTAATTTCCTGAGTAACATATCCTATATAAGAAATCTGGATCACAACATCAGTAGGAGCCTCTAACATAAAATTACCATCGATATCAGTGATAGTTCCAACGGTTGTCCCTTTTACAGAGACATTCGCTCCGATAACAGGTTCTCCATTCTGATCTTTAACTGTTCCACTAATTTTTCGCGATTGATTACTTTGACTGTTACGTGATATTTTCAGAATAATCTGTTTTCCAACCACTTCATAACTGATTTGTTTTCCCGCAAAAGCTTTTTTCAAAATAGCATCCAGACTTTCCTGACGAGCATCCACAGAAACCTTTTGTGACTGATCTACTGTCTGGTCCAGCATAAAGGTGTAATCTGTTTTTGTTTCTATTTGTTTAATTAACTGCCGAAGCGATTCATTTTTTACTGATAAATCAATTTTTTCACTTTGGGCATAAGTAGAATTAAATATAAATAACGTAAGTAAAAGCGGAATTAACTTCCTTCTTAATTTAAACATTATGTAATAGCTTTAAGATTATAAAATATATTATATCTTTGCCTTTATATATCAATTAGTTATTCTGTCTAATTTTAGGCAGAATAAAAGCACAAGCATATATATTTCAAAAGGCATGGAGATTAGGGGTCTCTGTGCCTTTTACGCATAAGGCAGAATACGTCTAAAAAGACTTTCCTATTTATATCTGATCGTCACCTCCTTTCCGTCTAGTTTATACTCTATTGGAGAAATTTTATTGATCATCTCTAATAATTCTGTTAATGATTCCGTCTTAATTGTAAACCAATAAGATTTTGAGACGTCTACATTCGATAACGTAATATCTACTCCATACCAACGTCCCAGTTTCTTCCAAACTTCTTCTACAGGATCACCATCAAACTTTAAAAGATTGTGATGCCAGCTCGCTTCGATCTCCGCATCACAAGATTCAACCCGGCAAGACAAACTCTTTTTAGAAACTATAGCTTCCTGATCAGGAGACAAATAGGTCAGCAAATTTTGATTTTCGGCCGACAGCAAGCTAACCTTCCCTCGAAGCAAAGCGACCTTTATGGCCTCTTCATCTGTATAAGCACTGACGTTGAATGCCGTACCATGCACTTTTACATCCACAGTACCCGTCTTGACTATAAAAGGATATTGAGTATCTTTTTTAACGTCAAAGAAGGCTTCTCCTTCCAGATTGACAATACGGTCATGCGTACTATATTGATAATTATAGGACAAACGCGACCCGGAATTTAACCAGACAAGTGTACCATCAGGAAGAACAAGTTGGGTTTTCTGCCCAGAAGGAGCCATAATTACATTTTCAAACTGAGATGCCTGCCAGGAATCTTTTTGACTATTAAATAAAAAAGACAAAGAAAATCCAAGAATCAAAGCTATAGCAGCTGCAATACCGGAGATGCGGATCAATAGTGAGCGGGAATACAACGGGACCTGTTTTACTTTATGACGGATACGATCCTGTATCTTCCCCCAAACTTCGACTTTGTCGGGTATCACATACGAAGAGGCATTCACCCGTACACCTTCCCATTGCTGCTGCAATTTATTCAGTAGAAGACGATGTTCGGAATCTTCATTCAGCCAATGATTTACTTTCTCCCTCTCAGACAATGTACACTGTCGGGATAAGTATTTAGCCAGTAGTTCATATGGTATTTGTTGCTCGTTCATTTTCTTGTTCTTTGTTAGTTGACACATAAATCCCCCTAAAACCCCCAAAGCCCTATAAATTATTTTATAAATAAATTGAAATATATGCCATCCAACCACCCAAAAGAAGTGTTACTTCACAAAAAACCAAGTAAACTTATGTCAGTAATTCTTTGATAAAAGGGAAAGTAAAATGATCATCACCGATTCATCAGAATGAGCTGCTATGTATTCACGGATCTTTTTTAATGCAATACCCATCTGATTCTCGACAGTCTTTACGGAGATTTCCTTTACATCAGCTATTTCTTTATAGCTTAATTGTTCTTCACGGCTCAGGATAAATATCTCCCGGCACTTTTCAGGTAAAGATCCGACAGCTGCTTGTAATAGTTGATAAAATAACTCACGGTCCACACAATCGACCGATTCGTTTTTCTCTAATTCAATACGGGCCCACTTCTCTAATAAAACAGTATGATTATCTTCATCACGTAAATAATTCAGCATCCGGTTACGGGCACTGTTATATAAAAAAGTCTTGATATATTGTATTTCTTGTCCTTCATAGTCCTCCCACAAACAGACAAAAACATCCTGCACCACTTCCTCTATCACCTGATAATCACGGGTATAGTAATTCAGGAAGCGGCATATAGTTTCAAAATAGTCATTATATACATCTTTGAATGTTCTTTCATTGATGATCATGGTGGTATAGCTTTTTCATTAAATCATCTCGTATCCCTTTTCGCGCAAAAATAGGCAAATAAATAACATATAAATAAGAAATAACGAAAAAGATAAAGCTTGCAGGGACTGGCTAAAAACAGATATTAAAACAAATCAGTACACCTGCAAGCATGAAAAGTATATTAATCAATCACTTACTACAAATAAATAACTTGTACCCGGTAAAGTTTCCAAATGAAAAACATCGTCTTCCAGTTCTTTTTCATCCAGCAGCTGGCCGGACTTCCGGACTTCCATCCGGACTTTCTTTTGTTTCCAGGGATTCAATAAAGTCAACGGTCGTCCTTGTTCACTCACTATGGTAAGGGAAGTAACCTCTTTATTTTTCAATTCTGCGGATACCAGAAAAGCACCCTCTACCCGTATCTGATGGAAAGAAGCATCTTTCTCACGCGGCCAGACCGGAAAAACACGGACAATATCCTGATGTCCCATACAAAGCATCTCATTGATCGTATTGGGGACAGTGCTCCAATTTTCGATGCCATGCGGATTATCCAGCTGGAATCCGTTCGGATACGTATGGTGGGAATAAACATTCAGATGAACCAGGATGCTGTCCGGATCATATCCTATCCGTACGGCCGCCGGGAAAAAGCTGTTCGTTCCGTTGAAATCGGACCAACGTCGCATTTCATCGACTGTATTATGTGCAATCTGCAACAGTTGCGGGTCTGAATTCAAGCCGATCTGCCCTGCCGGATAAATATGCTGTATCCCCAAGGTATTATCGCCCCACCAATCCGTACCTTTCTCCGTATAGCGAAAGACTGTTTTTCCGTTCCGCTCCTGTAGCGGATAATCGGACATATGATCTTTGATAAATGCCCATTGCTCTCTTTTATCTTCATCGACACCTAAAAAAGAACTCATATCCGATACTGTCTGCATGACCATCCGAACCAATCCCAAAGACAGGATCGGGTTCATTGTTCCTACCGTGCCTTCGTGGATGGCATCATTATAGATGACATAGCGATCTCCTTCAAGAGTCAGATATTTTTCCCAGAAAGCAGCAACACCCTTCACGAACGGATATACTTTCCGGGTATATTCTTTATCCCAAGTCCGGTAAAACTGCATCGACATATTGACAACCGCATAAGAGGAGTTGCTCTTCTGTCCCATGAAGAAACCTTCATCCTCCACCAGCTTTCCATCGATCCAACCTTTAAAATAAGTATCCATAAAGGGAGAACGACGGGTCGTTTCGATACCTAACGGCCCTGCTCCTACCGGTAATAAGATGCCATCGGAAATACCTGTTACTTTTTCTGAATAATAATTACCACGGGCTATCTGGGCAAGCATCGGCATATAATACGGATCGGCCTGTTCGATACGGTTGGATGAATACAAACCGTAATAGGGAGCCATATGATTATAATTCAAATGGTAGTCACCGTTCCAGTTAGGACGTTCCCGGGTAATCCAGGTGCCGAAGATAGAAGGGGGAAAATCCTTATCACGGCTACAAGAGGCCATTCCATAGAGAGACAGATAGTACTGCTTTTCTATTACCGAATCCGGTATACTGACAAAGGATTTCTGCCAATAATCTTTCCACCATTCCTGATGATGCTTTTCAATCTCATTTAAATGGGTAAAAGAACAATCTTCAACTCGTTCAATGACATCAGCAACACAGTCATTACTTTTAAAGTTACTAGAGAAAGCACAGACCAGACGAACCGGTTTACCTGGCTTCAACACAAAACTACCATCGGAAGACTGCCCCATACGTAAAGCCATAGCCGCTTTCGTCGGAATGTCAACAGAATCTTCGAAAGCTCTCCACAAATAAAAGACTCCTTCCTTTGTAACGCCGACCTCCCGTTCATCAGGAAAAACACGTTCTAACGGTGGATTATTTATTGTTTCTTTCTCGCCCGGTAAGGATAGATTCACGTACCCTTCCACGCTGTCTTCACCATTCATTTCCAGTTCAAGAACCAATAAGTCCTCTTCTGCTGAAATATAAGTTTTATAAGATACAGACAGGTCGCCTTTTGTAAATCGGGCAGTCGTAGTTGCATCGTACAACTGTTGCTCCACCAGATAAGAGGCACCTTTTAATGCCGGCATCGACAACTCAATTTTGCCTAACACCAACGGATATGATTCATCTAACGCCGACTTCAACCGCCAGAAATCATTTCTTGCCACATAAAAGGTTTGTGCTTCAGGCGGACCGGCTAAAGCAACACCGGTAAAACCATTCCCCAATAAAGGAGCATCTACCGAATTACGGTTGGGGATCCGTTTCGGAGGCTCGGTAAAACGTATGGTATGTTTCCGTATGATTGCCTCCGATTGTTGTTCACTATCACTAAGATCATTGCATGAGAATAAGAAAACACTCAATGCAGACAAGCCTAATGCCATCAACAAATTACTATTTTTTCTCATTTGTCCAGTGTTATATCTTTAGAAAACCTCACATGTTTTTTTTTCATATTTACCAGATGTAAACCCGAAGACAGAATATCTCCCTCCCAGTTCGTTCCTTCGATAACTACCTGACTGCAACCGTTCAGGAAGAAGGCATGTTTATTAGAAGATCGCGGTTGCAAATCTTTAGTCCGGATAACCGTATTATTCTTAAACGCCAGTCCCTTCGTACTTTTGGCATAAAGAATCGGATAATCAAACACCTGAAATACATTATCTTCTATACGTACGTTTTTATGAACGGGCCGATCAGGATCTATTTGTGTATTCGAAGGATTCAATGCAATAACAGCATTACCCGGACCACCCTGATAAGCACAATCTATAAAAGTATTATTCCGAATCAAAATATCACAGACCGGACCCGATTCGAACCAGCCTTCAGCATCTCCCTCTATCAGGATCGCACTCATACCTGTTTTCTCGAAAGTGTTATTTTCAATAATGGCTTTACGAGGGGTTGTAATTAACAGCCCACGCGTACAAGTACGGGTAAAGTAACTGTTACGGATCTCAACCTCCGGCGTACAAGTCATATTCTCAACACAATCCAATCCGAGCTCAATATCCGCCGGAACAGGATTATCCAGACGCACTATAACCTCTCTGTCTGATACCCGTCGAACCTCCTGCACCTTCGCCCTCTGATAACGTTCCATACGTTTGGCTCTGATAAAAGCGACTTCATCTCCTTCATGAAAAGCAACGAAACCATAACTCTGTCCATGCATAAAACGAAGTCTTAACGTATTAGCATCCATTTTTTCCATGATCCTCAGATTGGTACCATGTATATTTATCGGATCATCATGAGCACCTTCATAACGGCAATCCGAAATGTTTATCATTCCACTACACCCGGAAAAATGCATCATATCGGCAGATGCCGCAAGTATCCTGCCACTACCTTCCGGCGGAACACAATTGACATGGTCCATAGTGATATTATTCACAAACTGACTGACAATACCTAAACCATGCATATAATGCATATTCACATGCTGCAAAACAATATCGCGACTCTCCAGTATAAACATTCCGACCTGGTCACGAATAACATCGCGGACAGTTAATATATTCCCTTCTTTGGGATGAAAATCAGAAGGAGTCGAAAAACTTACAACCCCATGAGACAGTTCTTTTGCTTTTGATTTGGATAAGACATTCCAACCATTCGTATAAACGGAAGTTTTCTTTTCCGCATCATATTCATTGCAATGAATACGATTCGACTTCCATCCTTCACCAAACAGATTTATATATCCGTCCACTATTTCATACCACGAATCCGGATGTAAAGTAACGACAGTTTCTCCGGTCGCAACCCGGGTATATCGAATCTCTGATGCAGTCGGACGCTGGAAGTTTGTACTTATATTCCGGATCTGTATATTTTTACAATGGTCCAGTACCATTGTGATCATTTTCCCGTGATACATTAACAAAGAGCCATTCCCTTCGACAATAAGATCCTCCATCTCTTTAAACAATAATCCTATTGTCTTTATTTTTGAAGGACACTCTTCTTCTGTGGATGTATTAGATATAAAATATTCAGCACGAACAGCACCCTCCGGCCAGATATCATAGCGCCCTTTCGGAAAACACAAGACTTTTGCACCTGTCTGTTTACAAGCTCTTATCGCTTCCTGTAAACCTGTTACAACATTCTCATAAGTATTAGGTAATACACCAAAATCCGAAACATAAACGGTGTCTATTCTATTTGCCTTTACATAACAGGCAAATAGAATAAAACACAATAATAAAAAATATTTAGTATACGACATAAGGTTCTCCTTCAATCTTCAACTCGCCGAAACTTCCTTCCGATTTATAAGGTTGACCTCCGCCGATATATAATTCCACCGGGCCTTCTTTCTGAACCAGATTTCCTTTATCGTCGACCAGAGCCAACTCTTCCGGAGAAAGGGTGAAAGTGACAGTCTGGCTTTCGCCCTTATTCAGATGAATACGTTTGAAACCTTTCAGGGCACGCAACGGGACACGGGTATTTCTGTTTTGAGGATGAGAGACATACAACTGAACAACCTCATCGCCATCCCGTTTACCGGTATTTGTGACTGTCGTTGTTACCTGGATACTTTCACCGGTCTTCACAACAGAAGCATTCGACAACGGTTGATAAGCAAATGTCGTATAACTCAGACCGTAACCGAACGGATAACGGACATCGCCTTTGAAATAACGGTAGGTACGGTTCGCCATCGAATAATCTTCGAAATCAGGAAGATCTTCGTCATTCATATAAGTAGTCAGCGGCATACGGCCTGCCGGGTTATAATCACCGAAAAGGACATCGGTAATGGCATCGCCCGCAGCTTGTCCGCCATACCAGGCTTGCAGGATAGCGTCGGCATTACGGCTTTCCCAATCGAAGCTCATAACAGAACCGGACATATTGACCAGAATCAACGGGCGGCCTGTCTTTTTCAGTTCTTTCATCAACTCTGTCTGCACAGGTGGTAATTTCATCGTTGTACGGTCACCACTGGCAAAACCGCCGTAACCTGCCGCTCCGGCATCACCGGCCTCGCCTTCATAATCGGCACTGATACCACCGACAAAGATAATGATGTCTGCTTTCTTAGCCTGTGCGGCTACCTGGGCAAAAGAAGGGGCACCTTCCAGTTTCTGAACAATACCGACACCTGTCAGCGTATCGATCTGAATCGTATTGCCAAAACGTTTCTTCAAACTCTTGTACGGGGTCATAATTTCGCTGGGCACACCAAAATAATTAGCCAACAATGTACTACCGTTATCCATATTCGGACCGATTAAAGCAATCCTTTTAATCTTAGAAGCATTCAGGGGAAGTATATTCTTATTATTCTTCAATAAGACCATCGACTCCTGCGCCATCTTATAAGCATGTGCCTTATGCGCATCGCACTCGATCACTTCACGCCCGATCGTAGCATACGGAACACGGTCAGCCGGGTCATACATACCTAATTTGAACTGTATTTTGAAGAGACGAGCTAAAGAGACATTTATATCTTTTTCCGAAATAATACCCTGCTGGACGCCCTGCTGAAGTTTCTGATACAAATCGCCACATTCCAGGTCGGTACCTTTCAGTACTGCATCTGCTACAGCATCTACATCATTGCTATGCGTTTTGTGATGATGAGCAAAGTCCTTTACAGCCCAACAGTCGGAGGTCACATAGCCATCAAATTTCCACTGGTTACGAAGAATATCCTGTAACAATTCATTGTGACCACAGCAAGGTTGTCCTTCCAGCCGATTGTAAGCACACATCACACCATGTACTTTCGCTTTCGTCACCAACTCGCGGAAAGCCGGCAGATACGTATCCCACAAATCATACAAAGAGGTACGTGCATCAAAATAGTGCCGATTACCTTCCGGTCCGCTATGTACGGCATAGTGCTTGGCACAAGCTACCGCTTTCAGATAATGAGAATCACTACCTTCCAAGCCACGGACAATGGCCGTTCCCATCTTACCTGTCAGATAAGGGTCTTCGCCATAACACTCCTGTCCACGTCCCCAGCGGGGATCACGGAAGATATTGATATTCGGAGTCCAATAGGTCAGCCCACGGTAAATACTACCGGTCTTTCCTTCCCGTAAATCTTCGTTAAAGAGGGCGCGGCCTTCCGAAGAGGTCATATCGCCCATAAGTTGCAAAGCCTCCGTGTCAAAGGTAGCAGCCATACCGATCGCCTGCGGAAAAACAGTCACCTTTTCCTTCGTACGTGCCACACCGTGCAGCGCTTCGTTCCACCAGTTGTAAGCAGGTATACCTAAACGGGGAACCGCCGGGGCGGCATGTTTCATCAACTGGACTTTTTCTTCCAGCGTAAGGCGGGAAATAATATCCTGTACACGTACGTCCAACGGAAGGTCAGGATTCCGGAACGGATAATCATACGTTTGTGCAACCAGGCCGTTCAGAGAGAGAACAGCCAGTAAAACGATACTTTTTAGTTTGTTTTTCATGAGATTATCTATTTTATTTTGTTACTTCGACAATGATTTTACTCTCTTTCAGTCCTTCCGATACGGCTGTCAGTTCAATAGGTTGTCCTGAACGGTCACTGGTAACAAGCACCTGGGCATAACCACCGAAAGCATTCCTGTGTACATCGCTACCTGCGGGGAAGACATCCGGTTCGTGACTGGAAGGATGGCCGTTCCCCACTCCCAGGATCTTACCGTTACGGACATCGAAATGAATTCCGTTTTCGGCAGTCGGAACCACACGCCCTTTGGCATCCAAGACTTTTACGGTGATGATAGCAACGTCATTGCCGTCACCCTGAATGGCAGAGCCATTTTCACTGACCAGTTGCAAGGAAGCCGGCTTTCCGGTAGTTTCTACCAACTCTGTATATTTCTTTCCGTTCTTCTTTCCTTTTGCCAACAACTTACCCGGAGCATATTTAACACGCCATTCGGGAACATCAAATTTACCAACCTGTTTTTTACCCAAACTCTTACCATTCATGAAGAGTTCGACTTCATCCATATTGGTATACAGGTGTACGTTTACCGAATCGGTACCGATTCCATTCCAATGAGGAAGAATATGCAACACCGGTTCTTCCGTCCACCAAGCCTTATAATACCAGAAAGCATCTTTCGGGAAGCCGCAATAGTCTAAGATACCGAAATGAGACACTACGCCCGGCCAGTAATGTTCTACCGACTCGCCACCATAATCGAATCCGGTCCAGACGAAGGCTCCGGCAACAAATTTACGTGCATCCACATAGCGCATCCACTCCTGCGCACGGGCACCCCATCCCGGATGGTCGCGGTCGTAAGCCTGATGGAAACCTTTAGCGGCATTCGTTTCATAGATGCCACGTGTCATAACCGTACTTGCTTCTTCTGTGAAAATACAGGGCAGGTTCGGGAATTTCTCGTGTACAGCGTCGATATTACCTATCTTATAATAGTTCGAACCCTGTACGTCGACGGCATAAGTGAAGCCTTCCCCCCAACTACCGTTCATCGCCGCCGTGCACGGACGGGAAGGATCCAGTTTACGCTGAACGGCTTTCATGCGCTCAACGATCATACGACCTTTTTCCGAGCCTTGTATCGCCGGTTCTTCATTTCCCAAACACCAAATGATGACGGACGGATGGTTACGATCGCGACGGATCACGGTCTTCATCTGATTCAATCCCTCATCGCTGGAACTCAATACACGCATTTCATCCATAACCAGCATACCCAGTGTATCACAGGCATTCAATACAGCCGTTGTCGGAGGATTATGGGATGCACGATATGCATTCACTCCATATTCTTTCAGACGGGCGATTCGCCACGCATTCAGCTGGTCCGGAACAGCAATACCTACGCCGGCATGGTCCTGATGGCAACATACGCCCTGGATCTGAACACGTTCGCCATTGAGGAAGAAACCTTCGTTGGCATCAAAACGGATATCACGGATTCCGAAAGAAGTATCATAACTATCTACGACTGCTCCATCCACCAGGATATCCGTATGCATCGTATAAAGAGTCGGCGTCTTCAGCGACCAAAGATTGGCCTCCGATACGTTCATCTCTATCTCAAACAGTTCGGTTTCCAATGGTTTGATAGAGAGTGTGCCGCCCGACTTGTTTATTTCCCGACCTTGATGGTCGATTATGGAGTTTTGTACAATGACATTGGCCACATTGCTACTCTGATTGGAGACTTCTACCTGCGCCTTTACGCGTGCCTCCTTCGTCCGGAGATTGACATCGCTCGACACAAAAGTTCCCCACTGGGGGATATGGATCGGAGCGGTGCGATGGAGCCATACATTCCGGTAGATACCGGCACCTTCGTACGACCATAATTCAGAATGAGTAGCATCTACACGCACGGATATCACATTTTCTGCATCCGGTTCATAATTCAGACATTCAGTCACATCAAATACCAAAGGAACATAACCGCTTTCGCCGCGTCCCAGATAAATACCGTTCATCCACACCTGGGCATCACGGAATATACCTTCGAACTCCAATGTATAACGGTCTCCCTTTACCAATTCGGGAGTGAACCGTTTCCGGTACCAGCCCACACTATTTTCAGGTGAACGCCCGCCCAGTTTACGGTATCCTTTTACCTTGAACTGCTCTTTGCTGTAATCCAAAGCCATTCCCCAATCATGCGGCAGAGATATCTTCTCCCATTTACTGTCATCGAACTTCTGCGTATGAGGAATAGATAAACGCGACTCCTGGTCCGCATTCAATAAGGTCGACTCCTGTAAAAATGCGACCTTTGAAAACGACAGTGCCTGTCCATAATTAAAATCCTTTTCCGGATTAGCCGCATGCCCTTTGGCGAAGAGCCAATCCTGATTCAACAACACTTTCTCCCGTTGTGACTGAGCTCCCATCCAAAGGGCAGGGAGCAATAACATCACCGTAAAAATCAATCTTTTCATTCTTCGATCTTTTGTTTTCTATTCTATATATTATTGGCAAACTTCTATCTGCGACGTTTGAGTAACGCCATTCTCATTATAAGTATCTATGGTAAAATAATAAGTAACACCTTTATTAAGACTTCCGATCTCCAGGGTTGTCTCTCCCATTACCTGGAAATTGTTATAAAGTTTGTCTTCCGCCACGCCATAACGGACAATATATCCCTGGGTATGCGGCACTTCATTCCAACTTAAACGAACTTTACACGGGTCGGCAAGATCGCGTTGCACCGTAAAATCATTGATCGCACGCGGCTTACTGCCCAGACCGTTACCGAATATCCTCAAATCGCGGACGGACAGGTTCTGGGATACTGTATATTCTTTATTTTGCAATTTGATATATCGGGCTTTGAACGGAGCCTCAAATTCGATATAGTCGTGAGGCGTATCTGTTTTCTTAGTACTGTAATCCACTACCGGATACCAGTCCTCGCCATTCGCCGAAGCATAGATCAGATAACTTTGGTAAACGCCGGGGACAAAGCCCCGCTGGCTGGCTCCGTATTCGTCGAAATTCACCTGGATCGCCTGGATAGATGCCAGCTGCTGCAAGTCGACCTGTAGCCATTCGTTCTCTTTATTCGAGGCGGCAACCCAAGCCGTACGGGCATCCTCATCGACTGTGTTTCCTGCCGGATACCCATCCAGCGAAGAAGAAACAGTCACCGGCTTCTTATAAGACAGCAGCATCCAACCGGGTTGATAGTTTCCGGCTGTTTGTTCTTTCCCTCCGGGCAGATACATCGGATAATCGCCCAAATAAGTATTTGTATGCAGATAGCCGTCTTTATCGAATCCGGCAGGATAAAAAGAGACTCTCCGCTCAAACATATGGCGGACAGAGATCGAATTGGTCGCAGCCTTCCAATAGTTTTCGTTACCAGCCATAAACATACAGCCATGTCCGGCACCACCGATAAACCCAGTCGGTTTATAAGAGACCGGGCTGTTTTCCATATAAGTAAACGGACCGGTAGGCGATGTACTGACATACACACCATCCGCATACGATTTCCATTCGGTTCCGGGACCGGCATATTGTAAATAATACTTTCCCTGATGAGCCGTCATCCAGGCTCCTTCGATATAAGGACGACGAGGAAGTTCGTTCAGTTCGCCCGTCCGCTCCCAGCCGTAATTTTCTTTATTGCTGTTAAAGCAAGCGACTACTTCTGTTTTTGCTTCCAAGGTATTCAGATCCAACACCTGCATATAGATCGGATCGACAGGTGAGCAACCATAATACATATACAAATTATCCCCTTCCACATAGAAAGCAGGATCCCAGAAAGACCAGATCTCTTTCACCGGTTCCCATTCCCCTTTTTCCGGAGCGGATGAACGGTACAACATGCCTTTCCCGTGAGTGGAACCGACATAATACAGATAATCATTATGTATAAAAAGTCCCGGTGCATAGTCCTCGATCGGCAGCACTGAATCGGTTATAAAAACATGCTTCCAATCGGTAAAGTCATTGGAATACCAGTAGCCTGACGACTTGGAAGCAAATAAATAATAGTTGTCTTTGAAAGAGACTACGACCGGATCGGCAGCTTCCCGAATCCCCTGACCTCCATCTATTTTCATAAACCGATAATTCAGATTGACCGGATTACAAAACGTTTTCGGAGACTGGGCTATCTTTGCTTCGATCTGATGGGAATCCTGGCAACTTACCAAAAAGGGTACAGCCAGTAAGGTTAGCAATAACTTTTTCATACTTCTTGTATTTATCACATATAAAGATTGAGTTTTTCAGGTATTTACGGAGACAAATATACAGATTAGCAAGTAGATATGCAACAAAAACAACGATATTTATTGTCTAACAAACAATATCTATACATAATCATCCTTCATACAATAAGCCTATACACTTTCTGTATCTCGGAAAACACCTGATAGACAGATATCCTTAAGACATCAGGATGCCTATATCATTAAAAGTAGCACTATAGTGCCAAGGTATATAGCACTACTATGCCAACATCCTTCACACTATAGTGCTATACCACTCAATACTATTGTGTTATTTTCAATACCCTTCCGCTCTTCGTAAAACAAACGATTCTACCTTATCGCCATTGGCAAGACGGTACAACGTCCAACTATTTCCGTCTTCACCGGCCTCCAGTCTCCAGTCGTAGGACGGATCCCTGAGAAGTTTCTTTATCTGCCGGGGGAAAGCATTCGCCCTACGGGCATCTTCCCAGGTACGGATAGCTTTGAATATCTTCTCCTTCTGCGGACAGCTTTCCACATCTTCCTGGTTGATCGCCAGGAAATAGGTTGCACCGTATCCGACTGAGATGGCCTGTACATGTTCATATTGCTCCACAGTAGAAGTATCTTTTATAGCAAAATTACCTCCGAACGAAACCGGATAATAATTCGAATAGGTCACGTCACGCAAGTCTTTTCCCTGACTGGTCGCACTTCCCCATTCGCGGGTATCGATATCATACAGGTTACGTCCGCCACCCACATTCCAGACGCTCTGGTAATGCCAGGAGCCTTCCGACAATGTGGCGCCGGAGAAACGGATATAAGGTACATCCAGTTCTTTCGCCCTTTCAAACATTTTACGGAAGAAGCGTTTGGCAGAATAATAACCGTGTCCATTGTTGAAAAGAAATTCCTGTCCGTCGAAGTCATAAAGTGTCAGGCCGCTATAGGCTGCCACCTCTGCATAATACTCGGCGATCTTATCCTGAAGGGCCAGGTCCGGGATCAAACCGTCATAACCGTAGTTGATAGTTACCTGCAACTTATAAACCGTTTCATTTGCCTCATGGGAAGCAGGCTTTGTGCCCCAATATCCCCGGGTTACATTCTGCAAAGTATAAGGGGCCGTTTCGGATACCCCCAGATAATGGATCAGCTCCTTTCCTATTTTTATTATATTCAAATCCTTGCAATGGCCTTCCCAACTGGCAATCTCTTCCAGGTATTTCGGATCGTCCACTACTATCACGGTATCTTTCGCCGTGATACTCTTCACCAGGGTACGTTTCTGCTGGTAACATAAACTGTCGCTCGGTACAGGACTGGCATCCATTGTGCCGGGTGCCAGCGAGTTGGTTATACAGACCCGTCCCAACATCAGCCCTTGTTCCGCTGCCAGATCGGCAAATTCACGATGTGATTTATTACCGGAACTAAAACGGAAAGGTTTCTTTGCCTGGTCCTTTCCGTCCAGATATCCCGCGTTCGCACGGTCGGGACGTAAAAATCCCTGGTCGTAGGCATGGATGGCAGGGAAACCTAACCGGGCGGTATACGAAATAATGCTATCATAGCGGTTACCGCTGGTCATTACATCCGGACTAAAGGCTGCCGGATCCTTGACCCATTTGCCTTTTACGGTCGGATAAGGTAATCCCTCCGAGAGGACAATATTTTGAATCACATCCAATAGTGCTGTGCTGTCCGGACTCCCCCACAAAGCTACGGAAGAGCCGATAAAATCGACACCCGGTATAGGCTCCACATCGATATGGTTCGGAATGTTTGCCGGCATGTTCGGGATCAGGGAATAAAAGACCTGGCGCGGTTTCGACCGGTCACGCGACTGATAATTGAGGTAAATGCGTCCGAGGCTATCCACCAAAGCTGCATTTCCGTACATGATCCGGTAATAAGGTTCCTTATTGGCATAGAAAGCGACATCGCTGATACCATTCCCTCCCAGGGTAAACACCTGGCCTTCATGCAGGCTGTCCGGTAATGGGTAGCGTTCTTTATCGGGCGTATGAATGATATACTGGAAAGGGGCGGCATCGCCTTCGATATCAGGTGTACCGCCTAATGTATTGTCGTCGAGTGCCAGCACACCGATACTGTAATTCACTACATCGCTGGTATCGCGGGCCACACCGATAATTTCACCTAACAGATTGGTTATATTCGTATAGTAAGTTCCCCACTGGATCGCATCGATACCATTTCTCGGCTCCAGGCTATTCAATGTCAGTTTGAAATATTTACCGCAGGGTTGCAAAGCCACTTCCGCAACAGAGCCATTCGGGTATTCCAACGTGAAACAATTGGTCGTTTCATTGAAAAAAGCACTCCGGGGCGTGTAATATACTTTCTTCTCACTGTCGTACAATGACATCAAGGGAGAAGGTTTATCGGCAGGACTAAACTCGCGGTTAGGAGATACGGTCGTATTCTTCATACTCGTTATATACCCTTTATCATTCACACCGATACTAAAATAGTCGGTATTGAAATCCCAGGTCTTTCCGGTCGTGCAACTGAAAAGAAGCAGAGAGGCGGCACACAATGAAAGGATCTTCTTATATTCTGTCATAAGAGTTTATTATTAATTTGTTTTTAGTTTATAGTTTACGGACTTACCCGCCTTTACCGTCACTTTATCTTTCCATTGCAGGAAAGCGTTATCACCCAACGGACGGGCAGACTCCTCTGCATTCTCAGCAAAGATCGTTACGGTAGCATCATAAGCGGTCGGATTCGTGATTTGCAGAACCAATTGCTTATTGCTCTGCTTTACAATTTTAGCTTCCACATGATCAAAGACGTAGAGTGAACCGATGTCCGTCCGCACGTAGATACCGGGGATTTCCAACGCCATCATTGCTCCGTTTGTTTCATTCCATCCGGTCTTGCCGCCATCTCCGCGCGAACCACGGCTGTCGGCATCACAATAAGTCAGACGCTCCGTGATCTTACCATTCGGTTGTACGCCTTCCGCATGGGCATGAATCACGTCCCGAAGTAACTCAGCATAAGATGTATCTCCGGTAGAACGGTATAACTTGAACAAGGCGTCTCCTGATTGTGTACAAAAACCCGGGGCCCCGTGTTTATTCTGCGTGCTTGCCCAAACGGCACCGGTCAGATTCGCACCGAGTTTCGCCAATGGAGTATCTTCCGGCAGACGGTAAGGGAAAGAAACGGTCCAGGTGGCGCACAGGTTTGCCAGATCCCCGGCTTGTTTCAGATATTGTTCTTTTCCGGTTATTTCATAAAGAGTCATTAAAGAAGTGAGGAGAGCAACTGCCGTTTCCGAGTCTGCATTTTGCAGGATATCCCCACAGCCACCGGAAGTAAAGCCGACTAATGCAAAATTATCGTAATAGTCTGCCGCTGCCTCGCAAGCCACTTCCAGATAAGCCGGATTATTATAATACCCGGAAGCCAAAGCCAATCCGGCAACAGCCATAGCGCCGCTCGTCGTATTATAGACAGCCACATTACCGGTTTCCACATCCAGATAATTACCCCATGTACCCTGTTTTTTCCAGGTATTGACAAAAGCATCCGCCAGCAGACGCACATTCGTTTCCCATCCGGCGTCGATAACATTGGCTTTTCCCTGTTCCTTCAACAGCATAAATTGCTTGACCATCCAATAAAGCACATCCCCGTTTTTACGTGTCAGGCCGATTCCCGGATTGTTGACGGCCGCATCACGGTATAATACTTTTCCGTCCGATCCGAGAACATCATAATAATAACCGCTTTTTCCTTTAGCACGCGGCAGTCCGAAGTCGAACGTATTCTTCACTTTTCGTAAATGATCCTCATCGCCTAAAGCCAGCATCGGATAGGTATTCATCAGACCGCCAATCCAGCCGTAGGAAATCCAGTCGGCATTCTCCGGGCAGTAGTATTCCCACTGGTCACCCACATAATAACGATCGTCGATATTCCGTACCATCCGTGTCAGTACCTCGCTCATCGGCATCAGATTACGGGGGGCTTCCCCGGCTGTATGCAGTTTACGATCCTTCATAAAGCGGGCCAGTAATACCGGTACATCTTCGCAGGGAAAAGTGATCTCGGTAACCCGAATAACGATCCGGTCTCCTTTCTTCACCTGTATTCCCTGGTCGGGACTTTTGCTGAAACCGATAAATTCCGGTTTACGTTCCCGTACGCCCGGAGCACTGACGACAAAAGAAGCGATACTGCGATCCGGAGTTTCTTCTACGATCAAAGCATGATCCAACAGTTGACTATCCCATTCGATGCCCTGGTCGGTTAATAAAATCGTTCCGGACTTCTTCCCCCGTTCCAGCATAGTCATAGCCGGAGTTGCCGCATTACTGACATTGATCTCTAAACGGGATGGAGCTCCGAACTCAGGAGAAAGCTGGGGAATCGGATTAGAAGTTAGTGCCAGATCTTTCCGGTTATAATCCGTTTTATCGAGGCCGGTAGCGTACGAACGGTTTACAATACGTTGCCTGTTGCCATTGTAGACAGAAGAAGGGATCATCACATAGTTATCGCTTGTCCAGCCATACCGGTCGAATGCCACTGCCACACCGGCATCCTTCATATCCCGTCTGGCTGTAAAAGAAAAAGTATACAGTTTACCGCCATTTGCCATCGTCTGCTCGGTCCGTACTTCCCAGTTGGAAGACGAATTTATTTCTTCACAATGCTTCAACTCGGCTTCGTTGTAAGAACACTCCAACAAACGGATATTTTTATTCACGTCTTTCACAGCCGGTAACCAGAAAGCCTGTGCAGTTACCTTTGCATACATACTCGACAAAAGACAGAGAACACATAGAATAATTGTTTTTTTCATATATCAGCTATTATTTTATATATTTTGTTTTTCTTTACCTGAAACGTCGTCAGAAAGTAACCGCTTTTATCTTTTTCAGACGAGAACTTACAACCTGATACTTTTACCGGTATGCTGGTCCGTATCCGGCAAATACGGTCTGAAGAAGCTTTGACAACAGCCTGCGAAAGAACCTTCGCTTTCCATTCCATATCCACTTCAAAACCACCTCTTGCCCGTAAGCCGCAAACTTTACCTTCTGACCAGACCTGAGGTATGGCCGGTAACAGATGTAATTCGTTCCGATGACTCTGGATCAACATTTCAGCGATACCGGCTGTTGCTCCGAAATTGCCGTCTATCTGGAAAGGCAATGCATTCAGCAGATTCGGATATACACCAAACTGATTAGGCGTTTGGTTGGCAAGAGCCATAGAGTGCTTCAACAAGGAATGTGCTCTTTCACCATCGAGCAATCTGGCATGTAAAGCTATTTTCCAGGTAAGGCTCCATCCCATCCCTACATCAGCACGGGCATCCAGGCTTTTAGCGACAGCTCTCGCATATTCCGGAGTTTCCAGAGGCGACAAAGCGTTACCAGGATACAGGGCGATCAGATGAGACAAATGGCGATGTGTATCCTTCGGATCATCTTCCGTATATTTCCACTCTTTCAATTGCCCCCAACTACCAACTGCGAGTCCTTTGTCCAATCGGTTATATTTTTCTTCCAGTTCTTTTATAAAAACATTATCTGTACCGATCTGCCTACCGGCTTCAATCGTATTCTCAAACAAATCGGCTATCAATTGCTGTGCATAAGCAATTCCGTCTTCCCAGGGTCCGTGTTCCGGTGACCATTCATCGGGAGCAACCCAGTAGCCTTGTTTATCGAGTACTAACCTATCCATCCAAAACTCACACGCTGATTTCATGACAGGATAAGCAACATTCACCAAATAATCTTTCTGCGGATCATATAAATACTTTTCCCAGATATGCATGCAATACCACGCATTAGCCGGACGGTTCCAGTTCCAGTCAGAATAACCGAAAATATTATTCTGTGTACGCATTGTCCAGCCTTTGCAATCCTGTTCGCGTGCCATCTTCTTCCAGGAATCGTTCAACTGCGATTCATTGTATATATAATTAATAAACGGCCTATGACATTCCGCCAAGTTTGTTACTTCAGCCGGCCAATAGTTCATCTGCACATTAATATTAGAATGGATATCACCTTCCCAGGGTGGTGTATTACTATTATTCCAAAGTCCCTGAAGGTTGGAAGGCAGATCCAGTCCATCCCTGGAAGAGGCGATCATCAGATAACGGCCGTACTGAAAAAACAATTCATCAGCCGCAGGATGATAAATACCTTGCGTATAATCTGCAAACAGTTTATCAGTCGGAACAAACGACTTCTCATCTCCTACAGAAAAACACAGACGATCAAACAGCTTCTTGTAATCCGCGATATGTGCCGCCTTGATCCCTTTATATCTCTTGTTCAGGGTCTTAGAGATGGCCTCTTCTATCTCTTCTTTCCATCCGGTTCCTTCAGAAATATATCGAGATGATTTTGCCGAAAAGTTAGTACCCAGTCCTAACAAAAGAGTTACTGCATCAGCCTCTCTTACGACTATTTTTCCCTGTTCAACGGTTACGGTTCCACCTTCATTTCTCACATGCAGACGAGCGGCATAAGACAAAAGGGTCAGCTTTCCGGAAAAACGAATATCTGTTCTCCCTATCTGCTTATGTTCATTAGCATGAACCCCTTCCAGGTCCAATGCCAGATTCAGGCTTTTCTTCTTATCTGCAGACAATCGGATCACAATCACATCATCCGGGAAACTGGCAAAATATTCCCTCTTATAGGAAACATCCCCCTGACGGTAAGAAACAGAGGCTATTGCATTTTCGAGATTCAGTTCCCGCCGATAATCCGTCACCTCCTGTTCTGGTGAAAGAAAATCAATCCGAATATTCCCGAAATTCTGATAGGCACCTCTGACAGACGGACTGCCAGTCCATAAGGCCTTATCGTTAAATTGTATGCTATCTTGTTTGACTCCTCCGAATATCATTGCACCGATACGTCCGTTACCGATCGGTAACGCTTCTGTCATCCAATCTCCTGCAGGCTTCGTATACCATAAGGACAAAGAAGAATTCTGCTGTATCTTCTTATCAGCATGAACCTTCCGGGAGGAAGGTTCTGCCGACAAGTTCTGCATAAAAGCAGAGCATACAAAAAAACTAATACATACAAAAACACACTTATTGAATTTCATTCGTTTATTTCTCCAGTATTAATGATAACGGCTGGTAAGCCTTCAAGTTAACAGTTATTTTATTTTGTTTCACAGGAAAGGCTTTTCCCTGACGCTCTCCACGCAGATTACAATACTGGGCCGTACGATAGCCGCTGTCAGGCAATGTGATTACACATTCACCCGCATCCCCTGCCTGTTCCCAGACCCGCAGGACTTCTCCGTCTCCGTCCGTGTTAGCTCCGAAGGCTGTTACCAGAACTCCTTTTTTCGACAACTGTATTCCTTCTGCCGACAAAGGCAGTTCTCCACCTTTTCCTTCTCTGTAAACAGCCATAAGAGGTACACGTGTTTCTTCTGTCGGAGTGATCAGCGAAGGCTCATTCTTATATTCATCGACCGACCATAGATAAATCCTGGCCGACAGAGCACCTTCCACCCACTCTGTAAAGTTTGTTCCCCACTGAGTATTGAATAGATTGACAAACACATTCGGTCTTTGAGGAATAAAGTCACCGGTAAAACGATATAATCCCGGGCGATCCAGGCTGACAGCCGGAGCATTCGGTGTATTCAATCCGAATCCCCTGCCTTTCGGGTCGACAACAGCCATACCTGTATTCAGAAAATAATAATCATGATTAGACCGTTTTATAAAATCCGTAGCCGGATTAACAACAGCCCCTGTACGTCCTAAATGGAAGACCGGCTGAGAGACATTGAAAGGGAATGCCAACCATCCGCCTTCCGGCTGCATATCGGCCCGCTTATTCTGCATCCCCCAACAAATTTCCATATAAGGAGAATCTTCATAAAGCGTATAAGTCAAGGTATAATCTTCACCACGGCCGGAACGGCAGAAGGCTGTGGCTTCCACCGAGTGTACTGTCTGATTATAAGCAATTCTTAAAGCTTTACCTTTTACCATTTCATACTTTAAAGCCGAATCTACCGGACGTCCCATCTCCGGATCCGCCCAACCATGATGTCCCGGTTTTACGTATGCTTTGTTATATCGTTCGATCTCTTCATTACCAAACTTCTCATGAATAAACTCGCCAAAGCCGTATTCACTGCCGGTATCGACCATCTCCTGCTGCCGTTTCTTATCCCAGACAGACAACAGAGCACCGTTATCTGGTGAAATAACTACTTTGAAATACTGGTTTTCAATAACATTCTCTGCCTGAACGACACGAATGGAGTGAGCCTTTTCCGAAACAGGTTCGGTTATCACCGAATAAGTTTTATATCCCAAAGTAGGTACATCATGAGCGGTAAATGAGAGATAGTTACCCTCATTATAAGCGGGAATGATCTCGCCAGTCTGTTCGTCTTTCAATCCATAAACAGTAAATTTCTTCTGATAGACACTCATATACAACGAAATAACACCCGAGCGCTTCCAGGGTAACGGGTTATATACCACAACCTTCTGCCCGTCACCCTCTACGGCATTGGCCAGATTACGCATGTCTTTACGCAAAGAGGGGATAAGATATTGTTTCGATCGATGTACACGGCTAGCCTTTTCGTTCCATGATTCTTCAATAAAATCATAAGCACCTTTCGCACGATCTATCACAAACGGATCGCCATATTTCCAGGAAGCCTGGTGGCCGTGGCTGATTGCCAGTCCGAAAGTATGTTCGTCAAACAATACCGACTGTTCGATAGCCTTATCGACATACGGTTTCACAGGTTCAGCCTTGGCGTTCCAACCTTTTAGCAACGTATTCAAGGTCTCTTCATTATAGATCAGACGTTGCATCGATTTATTGATCTTCACCTCTTTGGGCATCGACATATAACCATGGATCCAGGTGTCGGGCATATCTCCCCGTACCACAGGAATAGAAGGATTCTCTTTCATCAACGTATCGTAAAAATCTTCCAGTTGTCCTATCCTGACCCTGGCTCCCGGCACTTTCTTACGGGCTTCTTCCAATACAGCCGCAACCTCTTCCGGTTTCGGTGCTCCGGTATTTTCATGTGTATGGATCATGGCTAACCATGTTTTATACTTCCACCCTTCAGGCGGTAAAACACCTGATCCATAATATTCAGCCCAGTTAAACGTCAGTAGCCGGGAGCCGTCAGGACCTTCCCACCAGAATAATGTCGGAAGTTCCGGAGAAACTGAACCCGGATTACATCCGATATGTAAAATCTTTACTCCCGCCTGTGTCAGTAGTGTCGGTAAAATCCAGGAATGACTAGGAACGTCAGTCAGTTTTGCGCCTCTTGTCAACGGATGCCCATACGTCCGGTTGATTTGAGAAGAATAGGACATTCCGCGAACCAACGTTTCCAGATCGCTCGACTCCGTCTCATAAGTAAAAGGAAGAGCGTGTACCCTGAAACGTCCATCTTTCAAGGCTGCCTCAATGTCCGGCTTCCGGTCTGCCGATATATTGTCCAATATATATTTCATAGGCCACCCGGGGAGCGTCCACACAAACTGTTTCTCCTGTGGCAACTTACTCGTTACATCCACCGAATGTAAGGTTTCATCCATCATGGAAGTGGCATATTTCTGCAATATAGATTCCGACCAGTCTGTATATCCGATATCAAAATGCATTTTAAATACAATAATGATATCTTCAACCGATGTCTTTTCAGAACCATTATCGACATCTATCGCAGCTATCTGCGCATTCGACCGGGATATAAATAATGCCAGTACGATAAAAAGTAAAATCCGTTTCATATAAGTGTAAGTATAATATGAGACAAAAATAAGAGGAATAGCATCTAATCAATTTATACTTTCCTTTTATTAAGTTATACAATCTTACGTATTGTACCAAATACAATTAGTACTTAGCTTTCGAGGCTATTTTTATATCGTCTGTTGCCTTTATTACAACCTCCACGATATTTCCGGCCTTCACCAATACTTTTTTCCACTGTGTAAAATTACAATACCCTAAAGGCTTGCCGACAGAAGAAGACCGTTCTGCGAAAACAGCTGTCACAGTATCGAAACGCGTAGGATTAGCTATCCTCAATGTCACCTCGTCACCATTACGACGTACAACCTCAACCTTTAAATGATCAAAGACATATAATACATCCTGATCGGTTTGTACATATATACCCGGAACTTCAAGCGACATCAGCAAACCGCAATCTTCCGTCCAGCCATTGGATGTTTTAAGAATCACTCCGACGGCACCTTTTCCATCTGCATCCGTGGTTTGGATACGCTCCATCGATGTCCCCGGTCCCATACCGGTTGTAGATCTTCCCGGCGTTTCCATTACCTCGGCATGCGCATGGATGATATCTCTCAACAGATCGGCATACCGCACCTGGCCGGTAGCCCTGAACAGTTTAAATAAATAATCTCCCGAGCTGGTGCATATCCCAGGTGCTGCATGTTTATTTTGTACACTAGCCCATATTGCGCCAGCCGTATTCGCTTTTAAGTCATACAATGTAGAACCGGGCGGATATTCATAGTCATAGGATAAGGTCCAGGTTGCCGCCAAATGAGCTGTCGTCTGAGCCATGGACAACCATTTTTTATCCATTGTCACATAATACAAAGCCATTAAAGATTCTATAAATCCATAGGCGGAATCGGCATCTGCATCCTGCATTATATCCCCGGAATGCGCACAGGTGAGTCCCAAACCGGCCACATAATCATCATAAAAGTAACCGGCTATTTCCATGGCTGTTTTCAAAAAAGAATTCTCTTTGAAATATCGAGCAGCCAGTACCAATCCGGCCGGTGCAATAGCGCCGGAGGTCGAATGATAAATGATTATTTCGCCCGTAGCCGCATTCACATAGTTTCCTAAATCTTTATTTTTAACCCAGGTATTCACAAAAGCTTGTGCAAGATCTCTTGCGGCATCCTTCCATTCCTGTTTCACTAAATTACCATATCCCTGCTGTTCGAATAGCATAAGGTGTTTCATCATGAAGAACAAGGCATCCGAATTTTTTCTCACCAAAGCTGCGTCAGGAATATTATCCCTGTCACTCCCAACCTTACCATCCCGAAAACTACCATAAAAATATCCGCTCTTACCACGCATATTCGAAACGACATAATCATACGTTTGAATAACCCGTTCACGCGATAATGAATCGTCTAATGCCAACATAGCAAAAGTACCCATCAAGCCACCAACCCAGCCGAGCTGATAGCCATCTGAATTCTCCATACGGTAAAAACTTTTACCCGTTCCTTTTTCCAACCAACGAACCTGATTCTTATAATCAGCCGTGAAAGAGGTAACCGTACTAAACGGGCACAAATTCCTCGGATTATTTTCCCCTGTGACTTCTTTGCGTACGTTCATGAATTTATCTAAAAGATCCGGAATACCGCTTGCTTCAAAGTTATAGATACGAAACCTCATCCGTAACCGATCACCGGAAGTCCACTTGCATGCCTGATCCCCACTATACCCAAAATCTCCAAACCCTGCAGTCAACTCACGAACACCGGGAGCACTAACGACAAAAGTAGCCATATCCTGTGATGCATTTTCTTCAATAAACATTCCATAATTGCCTAAATGACTTTTCTGCTCTGTCAATATGATGCATCCTCTTTGTTCCTTCGGAGAGAAAAAACAAAATGCAGGTGTTGCCAGATTACCTGTAAGCGCCTCTATTTTAGAAGCACTTCTTTCCTCTGACAAACGCGGGCTATTGGAAAACAATAGCGGAACGTTCTTATTATAATAGTAATATGAGGGATAAGGAGCCATATATCCATTGGTCTCTACATGAAACCTGTTTCCATTATATACATAGGCGGGCATTAAGACATAGTTCTCGCGGCTCCAACCGGTAAAATCAAAAGCCAACGCCACACCACCCGATTTCAGCTCTCCTTCTGTTATCATAAAGGTAACATCTAAATCTAAGGCATCGGGACAATCGGCTACTGTCGTTTCGTTAATATTACAACTCCATGAGGAAGTTTGCACTTGCGCTTTTCCTTTTTTAAAACCCTTTGCCGATTTTAAGACCACATCCTCATATTCACAAACAATCGGACGCAGATAACCATGCAAAGACTTTAAGAAGTCGGACACCTCTGTAGATTTTCTATCCGGGACAGACACCTTTCCGTCTTCCGGTAACCAGGATCCTTTTCTGTTATCCTGGGCATCGACCCATGATGCCATGCAAAACAAAAATATCAACAGTAATATGTTAATAGATTTCCCATTCATCTTCTTTGTCTTTTATCTATTAATTAAAAACGCTCCGTTCTAATTATCTTTTCTCAAATGTAAACCATTCCAAATTCAGCAAGTCCTCCCCGGATGTTTCCGTATCAACCGCCTTAAAGACCAATACCAGTGCATGTTTTCCTGTGACCGGTTTAATTTTCGTTTCATGAATAGCATACGCCGTTTCACCCTGCATCGGAGCTATCTCGCAGGTCCCGATCAACTCACCATCCGGACTATCCAGGCGAATTTCGATCTTAACCGCTTTGTTTTTATCCCAGGTCTTACAAATGAAATGATTGACATCCGAACCGGTAAAGTCATAATATTTCCAATAAGCATGGTCGCTATCATGAACAGCAGCCAAATACTCGACAGGAATATCATTCGCCGGACGACGTACGGATACCATTACATTACCAGACATCAGACAAGCCCTAGCAGCATCCATCCGGTATAAAGGAGAGATAGGTCCGCCAATTCCCTGTGTAGTCATCTCCACTTTTGGGATCGTCCCGTCCGGATTGAAAGAGATTGGCTCCAGACAAGCCTTTCGCATGGTCGCACTTGCATGAGTAGGGCGATGATAAGCAATATACCACTGACCGTTGATTTCGGTAATACAGCCATGGTTATTCACCAAATTCCGGCCACTACCCCAATTATCGATAATAACCCCTCTATACGTATAAGGGCCTAACGGCGATGTCGATGTCGCATAATCCAACGTTGCACAATTGGATTCTCCGTGCTGCGAATGGCTTCCATACACAAAATAATAGATACCATTCCTTTTCCGGACAGAACTGCCCTCGTTGAAGAAATGGGTTTCATACGTCAGCAAGCTATCGTGCACGGCACCTTCGATTGAGAGCATATCTTTACTCAATTTCGCTCCTTTGGCATATCCTTGTCCCCAATAGAGATAGGCCTGCCCATCATCATCGATGAATACAGAGGGATCGATACCTTTTGCACCTTCCATCACTTTTCCATTTTTAAACGGACCGTAAGGAGAAGAAGATACAGCGACACCTTCATCGTCACCCCCTCCTGCCAAACAATAGTAGAGATAATATTTCCCGTCATGATAGATACAATCCGGAGCGTATAAGATCCTGTCGGTATAATCCACTTGTTTACCCGGTTCGTCAGTAGCAAAAGAAAATTGTTCCACATTCCAGTTCACCAGATCGGAGGAAGAAAGCACGTTATAGGAACGCGAACACCAGGCGTTGCCCGGTTCATCACGCGATCCGTAAACATAGACACGTCCATCAGGCATCTGCCTTACCTCCGGATCAGCAATATATACCCCCGGAGGTGCGATAGGATTGAGCATTCGGTTTGTTGAAACAGGGATAGTATTTCCATCCGATACCTGTTTTGTGTCAAACTGACAACTGACAAACAACCCTGCCATAAACAGGCTGCCCGCCAGATATAAATGATTCTTATATGACATTGACTGTTATTTTAAGTTAGGCCACACTTTTATACGTTTGGAAGAAGGTAAACTTTCTACCGGTCCCACAACCGGGGACGCAGAACGTTCTTTACCGAAAAAGTCTTTCTCCAGTTTAAAAGGAGTACCGTCAAAGTTCTCAAACGGAAATCCCGTCAGTTGGGTAATACCCAGACGGTCGGCATCAATACTTTTTCCTTTGAAAGAGGATAGTTCCTGCAGGTTAATGTCACTTACAAGATATACTTCACCATCTGCCGTTTCTTCCACTTTAAGTTTCGGGTCTACTGTCTTTTCTACCCAATCCTGCGTTTTGTTTGTCATAGGCAGGGATCCGTTGAGGAACAAGTTGTTCTCTGCATAGATCGGCCGTTGGGAGACATCGAACACCACCATTCCATATTTCAACTTACCGTTATCACCTCCGATAAAAATATTATTATAGAAACGATGGTCACCTTCAGTAATAGTCCGGATACCTTTCACTTCTGTTGAATGGTTCAAGTGATACGGAGTGTAGCGTTGATCGTCCAAACGGTTGATATCTCCTGAAAAGATATTATGCAGGTATGCGCCTCCATCGGTATTTTCCTGTATTGTGCGGGGCGATAAAGAGATGTTATTGTCTACTATGTAAGGACCATGAGAAACTTCAAAGAATAAATCCTGTGTCAGATTATTATATAATAAATTAGATGAGACACGCGCACCCTGTGCCATCCAATCCAGCCAGATACCATAATGTCCTGTTTTATGGATCCGATTGTGATGAATATAAGTATCTATCGCACCATGCAATTTGATACCGGCCATTTCTGCACCACCAAATTGCTGCTTCACTAAGATGTTATAAATATGATTTCCATAAATCTCACTGAACGCAGCCCCCATACTACCACAAATACCGGTCTGTTCGCAATCGGAAATGACGTTATTCCGAACGATGTGGGAACCGACATTCTCCTTGCTCCATCCGCGGCGCAACGTGTTGAATATAACTTCCACATAATGTAACGTACCGTCCAAACGCTTGTCGTTACATTCCAGATTATGTCCGCTGGCACGTTCCTTACCCAGAGTAATACCGTTGGCACGGGAATTCTTAATGACATTATTTTCTATAATCCAGCCTTTACACCAATGTGTAGCGATCATACCGACCTGTTCTGCTGTCGGAGCAGCCCACTGGGTGGCAGCCTGGCTCACATGGAAGCCACGAATCGTGATGTAGTCCAACCCCTCACGAGTCGGATAAAAGCAGGTAGGGCGAACCGATACCTCTACTGTTTCCTTATTCGGATCGACATTGCCAAAGTTTGCGTAAATGGTTGTATTGTCAGCATCTACTTCAGCAAACCATACATTCGTAGAACCCTGTGGATCACGGATCGTACGAAGTGTATCCGGCGTAAACACCTTCTCCAGGCTGAATTCTTCATACAGCGAAACATCGTTCAGATAAACATCTCCCGTATGATGAACCCGTTCGGACCAGAGCCAGTCACCAAACAAACGGTCGTTGAACGGATTATAATTTCCAAAGAATGTATTCGGTAATACAACCTTCCATACCCCTTTACCTTTCTTCTCTTTTTTCCAGTCCGTTACCAACTCCGAACCTTTGATTTCTGCTTTTTCACCATCGGCCACCCGATATAGGATACGTTTTCCCTCTCGTTCCCCGCCACTCAGCGGATTCACCCATTCACGATAAGTTCCGTTATGTACCGTAACCGTATCTCCCGGCAAAGCCTTTTGGGCTGCCCAATTAATTGTTTTGAAAGGGGATGAAACATCACCGTTATTGGCATCACTACCTTTTACCGACACATGATATTCTTTGGCTGATAACATATTTCCGCACAGACAGAACATCGAGATGAAGCATAGTATCTTTTTCATGGTTTAAATATTAATAAGTATCACATCTATTTGATGACACAAATATAAAGGCAGCTATTCCCATATAAAATAGCAAATAGCTGCCTATTCTGTGGATTATTATTGCTTATTATTGGTACATAAATCAAAAGAACGAACTTTCTTGCCATTCTCCATTTGGTAAAGAGTCCAACCGCTATTGTCAGCCTTTGTCTCCAGACGCCAGCTTAGTGCCGGATTCTGTAACATCTTTCGGATATATGTTGGGAAAGCATTTGCCCGGCGAGCTTCCTCCCAGGTACGGACCACATGAAAGATAGCGTATTTCTGCGGACAACTCTCGACATCTTTCTGGCCTAAAGTCATGTTGTAAGTAACCCCATACCCTATAGCTGTGGCTTCAATATGCTCGAAATCTTCCACAGTAGTGTTCTTCGTTATCGGAAAATTAGCTCCGAAGGAAGATGGGAAGAAATTGGCATACGTAACATCCCGAAGATCCTTTCCCTGGCTTGTGGTTGATCCCCAAACCCGCTTCTTCACATCATAGATATTCAATCCACCTCCCACATTCCAAATACTCTGGTAATGCCAAGCACCTTCAGACAAAGTAGCCCCTGTAAAACGAATATCCGGTAAGCCATACGCTTTGGCTTGTGTAAACATTTCCCGAAAGAAACGTTTCACACCATATCCACCGAAACCGGTATGGAAGAAAAATTCTTGTCCATCATAGTCGAACATACCCAAGCCTGAGTTTTTGCAAATATCGGCATAATGGTGAGCAATCTCGTCCTGAAGTTCCAAATTGGGAATCAAACCGGTATATCCACCTCCTACAGCAGGTTGAAGTTTATCTACAGCGTCCCCCTTCGCATGTGTCACGGCCTCAGTATCCCAATAACCACGTGTAACATTCATCAAACGGTATGGTTTTTCTTTGGTTACCCCCAAATAATGGATCAATTCTTTACCAATCTTCACCATATTCAACTCCTTGCTATGCCCTTCCCAACAAGCAATCTCCTCTAAATGCGTAGGATCGTCAATATAGATCAAGGTATCCTTTTCATTTAAATTTTCCGTCAAATAACGGCGGTGTAGGATACAGATACTATCTGAAGGAACCGGGCTGCAATCCTTTGTCCCTGGTGCCATCGAATTGGAGATAGATGTTCTCCCTAAAATCAATCCATCCTTCGCCAAGAGGTCGGCATACTCGCGAGTTGACAAATCACCTGATGTAAAATGATAGCGTTTCTTCTCATGATTAGGACCATCTATATATCCTCCATTCCCCCGATCTGCATGCAAGAAAGGTTGATCGTAGGTATGGATCACTTTGAGCCCCATCTGCTTCACATAAGAAGGAAAACTATCTTGTAAACCACCATAGGTACGCACATCCGGCATGAAATTGCTAGGATCCTTTACCCACTTGCCATTAAACATAGGATGAGGCAGCCCTTCATTCAAAACAATGTTCTCTATAACTTCCATTAAAGCCGTACTATCCGGACTACCCCACAAAGCAATGGATGAACCGATGAAATCTACTCCAGGAACATCCTGACGCATCATGTGGTTCGGTTCATTATTTTGGAAAACAGGATTACCTTCCGGCGAATAAATCATCTTTCCCTTACGACGGTCACGGGAATGGTAACGAATATGAATTCGACCATTACAATCCACATAAGCCGTATTTCCATAAAGGATCCGATAATATGACTCCTTGCGGTTGTAAAATGCCACATCATTGATACCATCGCCGCCCATAGTGAACTGCTGTCCCTCAACCAAGGTCAATGGCAACGGATGGTTCGCATGGTCGGGAGAATGAGCGATATATCCAGACGGTCCCGTCTCGGATGTATAACGTGCTTCTCCACCGATCGTATTATCATCCAAGGCCAATGCACCAATAGCATACCCTACAGCCGCCGAAGTATCGCGGGCCACACCTATGATTTCACCCAACAGATTATCGATATTGGTGTAATAGCTTCCCCACTGCACATCGTCAATGCCATTACGAGGCTCCAGGCTCTCTAATTTAAGTTTGAAATACCGGTCCTTCTCGTCTAAACAAACCGTAGCTACCGATCCATTTTCATACTCTAACCTATATTTACCATCCCTATAAACGGCCTTTTGCGGATAATAATAACGCTTCAAGTCTTCATCATAAAGAGACAACAGAGGCGACGGTTGGTCTGCCGGACTGAAATTACGGCTTTCGCGCGTCAAGTTCCACATTCCGGTAATATACCCCCGGCTATCTACATCGATACCGAAACGATCTGTTTTGAACGAACGAGATCCTTCCGTTCCACAAGCTGACAGCAACAAAACTATTGCAGCCAGTGAGATAAAATTCTTCTTCATTATTATTTTAATTAATATATTAAATAACTAGCGGGGGTAAATCCATCTAACTGAATATTAAACGTACCGTCCTGTATCTTAACAGGCTGCCCGCAGGGAACACCTCTCAAATTCACAGGTTGTGCCACTCCGTCTTTCCGGATTGGCAAAGAGACTTCACAGAAACCACTTTCTCCGGTTTCTTCCCAAAGACGTAACAGTTTGCCTTCGCCATCCGGATTGTTACCGTAAGCAGTGACAAGTACCCCTTTGCGTGAGACTTTCACCCCTTCGTTCACCACAGGTAATTTACCGCCGGGACAGGTAGCAATACCTACTTGTAAGGGTAGCCGAGTTTCCCAAGCCGGAATAACCAGACCGGATGCATCGTCTGCACTTACCTGGTTCACCCATAAACGAACTTCCGTAGTCAGGTTGCCATGCCAGAAAGAGGTAAAGTTGGTATTCCAGCGATTGTTAAACAGGTTAAAATAGACATGTGACCGAGGGTTTTCATATTTATCCGCGAAGTGCATAAAATTTAGATCACCCAGTTGAAAAGCCGGAGCATCCAGTGCACAAATGCCGATCGAATACTCCTTATCCTTTATCATCAATCCCGAGTTCGACCAAATGTAATTGAATTGGCTACCTTCTATCAGATCTTTGGCCGGATCTATCACCGAACCCAGGCGACCGATACGGTATTCCGGTTCCACTGTCCGGAAAGGCAATGCAATCCATCCGGCTTCCGGCTCTTCGGTGGCCGGTTTGTTGACAACCGACAGTTTGATATCGATATAAGGCATATCTTCGTAAAGTGTCACCTTCAGACCAGCCGTATGCTTTTCCTCCCCTACCGAAGCCGGTGGAACAAGAATCGCCTGAATAGATGATTTATGATCTTCCACATACAACTCCATCCGACGCGCAGATTCATGTACTCCTTTTGTCCGATCGTCGAGATAAGAGCTCTTACCGGTGATCCGGTAATGTGAATTCTTATAACCGTCGTAAATATACTCTTTCAGATATTGCAGCGATTGTTTCTTGTCATAGCGTTCGTAAACGTATGAACCGAAACCGTCTTTGGCACGCGAATCGACCAGTTCACGGTTATTCACCTTATCCCAGATACTCTTTATACAACCGCGCGACTTGTCGAATGCTACTTTATACCACTGGTTTTCGATAAAACCCTCACGTTCATTTCCCTTCAATGTTGTTTTCTCTTCAGCCGGTCCTTCTTTAGTCAAAACAAATGTTTTATATCCGTTGGCCGGAATATCCTCTACATAGAATGTACCCAACCGTTTCGAATCAGCACCATATACTTTCAACTTATGAATGCGGTCAGAATCCACTTCTTTCACATACGCGTCCTGGATAGATCCTTGCGTCGGCAAAGCAAAATTCACTATACCACCACGCATCCAAGGCAGCGGATTGTATACCACGAAACGAAAGCCATCCTGCGCCACGTTCTCTGCCAGGGTATAAAGCTCGTTTTCCAGTTCCGGACGCAACACCTTTTCCGCATCCTCGATATAACCGATATGCTCTTCCCACGACTCTACCATGCGGGCATAATTGGGAGTCAACCCTGAAACATAGTTCTTATGCCATTCCTTACCCACCAATCCGGGGATGAAATGCTGATCCGCCAATCCCCAGGTATGTTCACCGTACATCAAACTCTTCTCGTAAACAGAAGCCAGATCCTCATCGATCTCATACGGAATAATGCCCCACTCCTTTCCTTGTGTATGCAAGGTTTCCAAAGCCGGTATCAACGGGCGTATCCGGCGAGCCTTTTGCGTGGCCTGCGGGTTTGACATCACACCATGTACCCAACTATCGGACATGTCTCCGCGTACCACCGGCAGTTCCGGATTCTCCGCCAAAATAGCATCCGCGAAATCAGACATCTTACCGATATGTATTTTAGCCTTCGGATACTTTTCCCTGATATGCGCAATCACTTTCTCCACCTCTTCAGCTGCAGGAGGTCCGGCATTGTCGCCTGCATGTACGAATGTCAGCCACGCCTTGTGCTCCCATCCATCAGGCGGGAATACACCGCCACCGTATCCTTCGGAAAACATCGTCAACACTCTTGAACCGTCCGGTCCTTCCCACCAGAACAGCTCGGGCACCTGTACCACCCGGTTAGTCGGGTTTGAGCCGAAATGGAAGAACTTAATCCCGGCATGATGCAGGATCGTCGGCAGTACCCAGGTATGTCCGGGTACATCCGTCATCTTCCCGTCGGTAGGAAGCGGCAGGTTATATCGGCGTGCCAAAGAGGAAGAATATCCCAGTCCACGTACCAGGTCTTCCACTTCAAGTGTTCCCGTATGTGTAGTGAAAGGGAGAGCATGCGTCACCAGGTTGCCATTTTTCAACGCCCGTTCAATGCGCAACCGGCGTTCGGGCGACTGTCTGTCCCACAACATTTGTTCCAAAGGCCAACCGGGAACGGTCCAGGCAAACTGAGTATCTTTCAACTTATCTGCATTCTTATCCATTACATCCATTGCTTTATCGATCATGGAAGTACGGTATTCATGCACAACATCACGTGCCAAGGCAGAATAGCCTATATCGAAATGGCTTTTGAATACCAGATAAAAGGTCATTTCCAGATTCGAGGTTTGTTCCAGCTCATCATTCTTATGTTTCTTATAATTATCTGCTTGTGCACAAAGCTGAGCGACAGATAAAGAAAACAGGCAAAGAAGTGCCATCGGTAATTTACATAATCTCATATACATACTTCTATTGTGTTTATTCACATACTTCATCAGACCTTTTCTCCCTCTTCCTTCATTTCAAAGAGGAGCTCGCCGCCTTGCAACACCTCTTCAAAGGTTATATACGTTCGGTTCAAACGCTGTCCATTCAGAAAGACCTTGTCCACATACATATTCTTTTCCGACAAACGAGTTGCTTTGATAACGAACTCTTTTCCCGAAGACAGCTTGATTGTCGCCTTTTCAAATAAAGGAGCTCCCAATTCATATTGTCCGGAAGCCGGATCCATCGGATAGAAACCTAACGAGCTAAAGACATACCAAGCACTCATTTGTCCGGTATCTTCGTTCCCGCAAATACCTTCCGGAGTATTATCATACAGGGTAGTCAACACTCGGTTGACATACTTCTGTGTCTTATCGGGACATCCCACCCGGTTATACATATAAATGGTATGGTGTCCCGGTTCATTGCCATGTGCATATTGTCCGATCAATCCGGAAATATCTCCGGAGATATTTTCCCCGCGCAATTCGGAAGACATGGTGAAAAGAGAATCCAGCCGGGCCTCCAATGCCTTTTTACCTCCTAGCAAAGTAGCTAAACCCTCCACATCATGAGGTACAAAAAAAGTCCACTGCCAGCCATTGCCCTCACAATAATCATCCCTACGATGAGAAGAAGCCAACGGATCGAAAGGCGTACGCCAACCACCATCCGCCAACCGTCCCCGGGCCAGTAATGTTCCGGAATCAATTACATTCCGATAGTTAAGTGAGCGATTTGCAAAGTAACCGGCCTCTTTATGTGCACCGATCGCTTCGGCAAAACGAGCCAAAGCATAATCATCGAACGCATACTCCAAAGTACGTGCCACCGACTCCATCTCCATATCACAGGGGACATAACCATATTTTTTATAATTTTCCAAGCCGACAAAATACCCCATGGAATAGCCGCACGTATCTTTCATTGCCGATGCGACCATTGCCTCCAGCGCCAATCGGGTATCGAAACCACGAATACCATTCAGATAAGCATTAGCTATCACCGGCAACGAATGAATCCCTGTCATTTGATAATTCTCAATACCCCACAACGTCCATATCGGTAATTGACCGGCATATTTGTAATGCTCCAGCAACGTCTTTACATAATCTTTCGCCACATCCGGGTTAAGCATAGCCAACAAAGGGCAAGCCGCCCGAAACGTATCCCAAAAGCCGATCACACCACCATAATAATCGAATCCATCGGTTTGATGTACCTGCCAATCCGGTCCCCTAAAACGATTATCTACATCCGATAATAAGAATGGGTATAACATGACATTGTGCAAAGAAGTATAAAAGAGTTCCTTCTTTTTCGGATCATCGGTTTCTATTTCTATCTGCCCCAACGTACGGCTCCAGGATTCAGATGCCGACAACCTCACCTCTTCAAATGTCTTGCCTTCGATTTCCGACTGCAGATTGGCAGCAGCCCCCTCCATACTCACCGAAGAAAGTGCTGTCCGGACTTCCAACTCGCTACGCTCGTTCTCAAAAGTAAGTAACGCCTTTACATTTCGTCCTTCAGCAGAAGAAACCTCCTTTATGCGTTGATCATCGACATACAGGGCACAAGCTTTGATAGGAGATGAAAACTTTGAATAGAAATAGACTTGCTGCCTGGGTGTCCAACCGTTCGAAAAACGGTAGCCGCGAATCGTACATGAGTCGACCCACTCGAACGCAGAGGCATACACCGTATCCACATCATGCTCGGTCTGTATAGTACAAGCACTTTCCGAACCATACTTCAAATCGACAACGACCGGTATTTCACCACCGGTATCATACCGATATCGTTGCAGTCCGCATCGACGGGAAGCTGTCAATTCCACCGTCAGTTGTCCGGCATACAAATTGACCGAATAATACCCCGGCTCCGCTTTTTCCTCTTGATGAGATAAAGCCGCCTGATATTGCTTGGAATACAACTCATTCTCTCCTTTCGGGTGATTCAAGGGTAATGGCATAAAAAGTATATCCAAAAAGTCAGCACATCCACCTCCACTTTTATGCAGATGGCTGAATCCTAAAACTGTCGGGTCCTGATAATGGTATCCGGCTCCATACGGGCGAGTATCCGCACCTATCTGCATCATTCCGAATGGCACAGAGGCAACAGGAGCAACCCTGCCCTCTGAAGCTGTACCAATCCATTTATTGACACAGCGGTTATTCGATTCTCCAACCTCCTTGCATCCTGTTGCCAACAGAACGTAAACGCTTCCACTAATCAGTAATAATATAAACTTTTTCACGTTTATCTACTTATTTATTCAACGAACCTCTACCTTTATTCTTCTATCAGGAACCAGGATACACCCTGCGCCTTTATAGAAACAGGCAATAGTAATTCACTTTGTTGGTTCAACGAGAAACTCTGTTTGTTTCCATCCGAAGCTGTGACTGTTGCTTTACCCTTCAAACCGGTGTAATAAAGAGGTAAACGCATCTCCTTCGTTATATCCCGGTCTGTCGGATTAAATACGACCACCATACCTTTATGCTTAATGAAAGGATTTACGTGCATCATGCAATCCAGATCGCGACCAGTCGGACGGCTGACGTGGATAATATCGGAAGTCAATATATCCCGGTATTCCTTAAACCAGTCGATACAACGGGATACCATCTGTTTGGTTTCCGGCGTATCATATAAACGATTTCCACGAATAGTCAGATGGCAACCGCTTCCCAAAAACTGCATTAATTGCGACTCATAACGATCCAGATTATCACAAAGAGGCTCCAACCCAACTCTTGGGTCATTCGTATAAAAACCAACCAACTGCAAAGTCATCCATCCCATTGTCGGGATCTTATGCCAGGTTCCGTCATAAATATACTGACGGCCTAATAACAATTGCTGTTGCGGGGTCAGGTTTGCACTTGCTTCCCGATATCCCATTCCTGTAGAACATTGTCCGTTCAGGAAATACCAATCCGGAATAGGAATATACATTCCCCTGCGCTGCAGTTCATGGATAACCTCTACTTGCGTTTTCCATTGTTGCCACTGAGAATCTTCCAAACAGGCATGGTAAGGATGTACAGTAGAAGCACAAGGGTCTCCATGATACGGACCATCCATATTATAAGTCATCAACCCCGTCTTATCAAAGAACTCCCACATTTTAGAATAATATGTATCTTTCCATTTGCTGGCAATACAAACACTCTGGCCGAAAAGGCTACCCGGTTTTCCTGTTTCCGGATGAATACAATCCACCTCTGCTCCCCGTCCGCGAGACGCCACCTGTAATTCATATCCTCCCATTACAATACCACGTTCTTTTGCATAGGAAGCAACCCTGCGCCATAATTGCACATAAGCAGAATCCAGATTATCATGACTGATGCCAGGCCAAGCCATAATGTCCAACTGTTCGAGTCCCAATTCGGCCATCTGGTCGATAAACCCTTTCAATTTCGTTTCATCATGTGAAGTAATACCTCCGGAGATCAAAGACTCGGTTGTCTGAGGAGCCAGCTTTTTATACATCCGCCGATGCCCGAGCGATTGCCGCTCACGATCATCACTATCCTGCAACAATTCGAAAGTGATATATGATTTGAACGGAACCTCTTTACTTACTTTCGTACAAGGCCCCATAGGAAGTTTGCTCAGTAATAAATTATGATGTGGGAATCCCAGGAACTTATCCTCTGCCTGATTATGACTGGCCCAGGTGTTATAGTCTTTATCGACTGTCCATTTTGTAGTAGAACTTCCCACATGATATGCCTTGGGAGTACCGGCATAGTGCATCAGGGCACTTCCTTCTATATCCGCATTGACCAATGCAAAAGAGAAATCACTTTCCACATGAATACGTTTCACCTGATCCTGATTGACAGCCAAGACTTCACATTCCATGTCATTCAACAAAACAGCTTCTTCCCCCTCATTGACCACCTCGATCCATTTGGCAATCAAAGGTAGTCCCTGGTAAATTTCATAGTTGACTTTCACCCTTATGTCTTTTACATCCACCATACTTTCGGTCGGGATGAAAGTCATTTCCATACGTACCCCCTTAGCCGGCCAATCTGTGGGAACGGCATTATATTTCGGAGTCCACGGATAACGTTTCAGCGGAAGACCGGTTTCCACCTTTTCAAGCGTAAATGCCAGATCGGAAGCTTCCATTTCCACATACCAGCTATCCAATAAATAAGATAATTCCGGCTGTCCTTTCAATCCGCCGACCTCATACCATACACTATCAATGCAAACACGTGCTTCCGGTTTTACCGCCCGTAAAAACTCTGCCTCATTCGAATGATTCTTATACCCGACGCAGGCTATATTTTCACCGACATAAAAAGTACGGGAGACTAAACCGTTATTCAACTGAAATTTAGATGTCAATCCATCTTCCGATTTCTGCACGAACAAACAGGCCGGCTCTTCTACCTGATTGATCAACCAATCCTTTTCCTGACGAACATCGGGTAGTTCAGTAACAATCTTCTTGCCCGCACTCGCCTGTTCCAGTTGTTGCACCAAGACACGGCGTTCGGCCAGGCGTTGCTTGCTTATCTCTTTTATCTTTTTATAATCCAATAGGAAATCGGATTCCGGATTGAACTTCCCGGTGGCAAAAGTGCTGTATCTTACTTCATATATTTCACCGTAAAAAGCCTCTTTTCCCTCTTCTGAAACAGCAATAGAAAAATGAGGAGCTATTGCCTTTGTAGGTTTGAATGTTCCGGTCTTTTTCCCGTTCATCCAAACGGTTCCTTTCCCCTCTTCCATCACCATCGCCAGATGTGTCCAGGCGTTAGGTAAAACCTCTCCGATTTCAACACGTCCCGAACCACCGGAAATCAAATACCAGTGTCCTCTCCTATGAACAAATACATATCCTTCCTTGGCAGTTCCATTGGAAAGCAATACCTGTGCCAGCTCTTTTTCCTTCTCACCCTGTTGAGTATCCAACCGGGGTTTTACCCATATTTCCAATACCTGATTTTCTGCCGGAGAACCGAACGCCCCTTCCAGTTTATATCCATCGCCGTTTCCATTAAATAAAATTCCCCCTTCGCCCTTCATCTTCTTGTCACCGGGAGCATCGGCATAGAAAACAGGCCGCCCTATCGCAAACAGTTCTCCTTTTCCGGTTACCGGTGTCAATTTCTCCGGTGCCACAGCATACGTGACATTGCCGGACTTTCCGAAATTATAATGTACAACTGGTTTTACTTTAGCCTCTGCAAACAGACATAGAGTTATCAACGCAGCCGCCATTGCCATCCTTTTCAAATTCATAGACATTTATATTTTTCCGATTAGAATTAAATTAACTTTCACTGTTCATTTATATAAAATACACTTCTTGTACCTAAAACATTTAGTCAAATAGAGTTAAAAAACAAAAAACAGGTAAAATAGTGCAAATATACAAGCAATCATCCCCATCCTAAATAGCAAAAAATTGCCTATTCTGTGGATTATTATTGTTTGTAAGCTTTCATCGATACATAAAAAAAGGAGTGTCTTTCGACACTCCCTTAATCCTACAAAGATTTAATCAATCAATTATGTTTATTATTTTAACGGATCAAAAGTACCGCCCCATTCTGCATTTTGCTCAATCTTGGAGTTACGGTCGATGACTTCCTTATGAATAGAATAGAACCAATGATTCAAATCCAGGTTGAACATGTATTGTTTATCCATATCAACACATTCTACATATTCGAAACGGAACAATTTACGGACTTCCGGATCATACATTTCCTTCGTCCAGTCGAAACCGGCTATATTACTCTGATCTTTTATCACCGGATATAAGCTGGCGCGATATTTAAGGTTGTTCAGAATATCATATCGTTTCCAACGGCGCAAATCAGCCCAACGTTTACCTTCATAGGCAAATTCTATAAAACGTTCATTAATGTAGGCTTCACGAATGTCGCTTTGAGATGTTGCAGTAATTCCGTAGTTACCCGTACTCGATTCAATACCAGCACGTTTACGAATATCATACAATACCTGCAATGCTTCACCACTCTTGCCCAATTCGTTTGCACACTCACCATAGTTCATCAAAACCTCTGCAAAACGAATTTCGATCCAGTCGATATCTGCATCATATACGGTAGCTTGCGTCAAATCCGGATCCAAACCTTTTTTCTGATAGTAACCGGAAGAATTACCGCCAATACCTTTATTCAACTGATCTTGTATCAAAGTCACATATTTATAACCCGTCGACGATCCCTCATCTGCCATTAGTTTCCATGCATTCCAATACTTCATATCGTCAGTCAATACATCACTACATGGATATTCCGTTCCCGGACAGAATATTGTCGCATAAAAACGAGGATCACGATTCATATAGAAATCGGTCATAAACTGCTCATTGTAAGTTGGATCATTAGCCAAACGATTCACATCCAATTCCAATTTGGAACCATCCTCTCTCGGAAATGCCATTAGAAGCGGAAATATTGCCTGGTTATCATTTGCACCGTCTTTTGTCAACGGTTCAGGACGAATATTTTTTTGATCCAGTTTATGGTCCGGATAAATGTACTGGTTCACCATAACTACCTCACGATTCTGTTCATCATACCAAATATCTGCAAAGTCGCCTTCATATAAACCTTTACCTACACTTTGTAAAAAGTCCACAGCCGCTTTATTTGCACTATAGGCAGTCTCCCAACGGGACTGGTCGCTGTTCGGATTAAACAACGGACTGGCATATTGTAACAACATACGACCTTTAAAAGCCATGGCGCAGCCTTTGTCGATACGTCCATAATCTTTTCCTTCCCACGTATCAGGGAGAGAGGCGATTGCTTCATCCAAATCTTTCACGATCTGTTCCACGCATTCGGAGGTACTGTTTCGAGTGACAAACAAAGAGGGAACATCTGTCACATCTTGAAAATGAAGAATCAATGGAACACCACCTACTGAAAAGATTTTTCCCCAATAATCCCATGCCCTCCAGAAAAGAGCCTGACCTCTTAACGGTTTCTTTTCTTCATCTGTTAAAACAGTCACTGTTTCCAACTGATCCAAGAAGAAGTTAATACGATCTATATTCCCATAATCCAACTTTTGTCCGCAATTATCAATCGTGATCTGTCCTCTGACATATTCACTCATGCTAGTAGGACCATTCATCCCCTCATCCGTATTGTTGGCACTAACAGGCCATCCCGGCAACATTCTGCCGTAAATATCGGTCAGGAATGAACTGATCATTGTTTTATCTTTCCAGACATTATCCGGAGTTATCGTTCCTGAATTTTCATAGTCCAAACTACAACTGCATAGGATAGCAAGGGCTAAACTGCATATAATATTTTTTCGTTTCATACTTAACAAAGCTTTTTAGTTAGAATTTCACATCGACACCAAAGTTCCATGACCGTAAAATCGGGAAAGCATTTCCATTTCCAATTTCCGGATCATAATAATTCTTATTAAAGCTACTTAATACGAATAAATTTGTTCCGGTAACAAACAAACGGACATTATCAAAAATCTTATTATAGAATTGTCCCTTAGGCAAATCATAGCTTACCGTCAGATATTTCAGACGCATAAAACTAGCATCTTTCAACCAGTAGCTGGAATTTGTCTGATATGTTTTCGAGTTGTTGTTACCGATACGTTTCGGCAATGTAGCATTTGGAGTTTCCGGTGTCCAGCTATCATAATACCATTGGTTCCACATACGGTTCCATTCTACGCCACCAGCCAAATCAGACATCCATTTCTTTTCGCCCAATCTTCCGGAGAACATCATATCGATATTTAAACCTTTCCAGCCGCCACCCAGATTCAAACCATAAATAACAGGGAAGTTACTGTCTTTTAATATTACCCGGTCCCAATCGTTTATTACGCCGTCGGGAGTTCCGTCAGGCCCACTGAAATCCTTAAATACCATCATACCCAATTCCGGAGATAAACCGTTGTGTTTGTAATTCGGATTAGCTGCTTTAAACGCATCCAGTTCTTCCTGAGTACGGATGATCTTATCAAATTCCCAACCTGTTATATAAGAAGTTGATTTACCTTCTGCGATATCGATCCATTGCGCATTTTCCGCATGGTCTTTTTTAATTACTTTGTTCCAACCATACGACATCGTCAAGTTTGCGAAATAAGAGAAATCTCTACTTTGTCCGCGATAACCCAATTGGAAATCGACACCTTGTGCATGAACCTCTCCATAATTTTCTGCCGGCATGGACAAACTAAATGTCGATGGTAATGTATTAGTACGGCTACCCAAAATATCATAAGAATTACGGTACCAGTAATCAGCAGACATATTCCAATGGTTCAGGAAGTTCATATCCACTCCGACATTATAACTCAATGATTTTTCCCAAGTCAGATTCGGGTTGACCACACTACCATAAGTTATACCAACCGATTTCACAGGGCTTTTACCCAAATAAGCAGAATTACCTGAGCTATAAGACTCTTGCCACTGCCATCCACCAACGGAATCGTTACCGGTCAAACCGACAGAACCACGTAATTTCAAGAACTGAATGGCACTTCTATTAAAGAAACCTTCTTCTGAAATAACCCAACCGAGAGACCCTGCCGGGAAAAATCCCCAACGCTGCTCCGGAGCAAAATTCATAGAACCGTCTTCACGGAAAGAGAAAGTTGCCAAATACTTATCAGCATACGAATAACTGAACTGTCCGATATAAGACATACGACCACTGATCCAGTCGGTATCACCATTTCCCCAAGTATCCGCACGGGCACTACTTGCTGCCCAGAACTGGTCGGTTGTATATACCGGGAAAGTTTCACGTCCGCCTGTAACACCAGCACCACCACCTTCGTACCATTCCGTTACGAATGCTGCCGATACACGATGTACGCCTTTAAATACATTTTCATAATTCAACTGGAAGTTAAACTGTTTGTCATCACTCCAACTGGATTTACGCTCAATATAATCCTTACCGACCCATGTCGACTTTCTTGTACTTATGATGTCATTATCATTTGTCGACATAATGCGATTATTCGTACCACTTTTTTTCATGGTCACCAAATCATAGTTGATATAAAATTTCTTGTTGACATCGTTCGTCCAACTTCTGCTATAAGAAACTTTTGCGCTTAAACCTTTCAAGAATGGCATCTTATAAGTTGCACTGATAACAGCTTGAGGTTTCAACATCTGTGATTTGTTATAACCACCCCTACCATCGACAGCAGCTCCCATATTGGCAATCCAGCCATAATCGATATATTGTCCGTTATCCGTATAAACAGGTTGGTCCGGTTGCCAGACTCTCAGTTTACTATAATTGGATCCAGCATCTTCGAAAACAGCGTTTCCTGTGAAGTTATTGTAAATAGCCAAACCGGCAAAGACCTCTAAGTCTTTTGTAATATCGGCTGTTACATTCATACGAATGTTATATTTATCATATGTCAACGGCTTCAAAAAGCCCTCTTGTTTCACATAAGAAGCAGCCCCGAAATAGCGAACCCGATCACTACCGCCATTTACACTCAGGTTATGTGTTTGAGTTGTCGGATTCCTCCATACTGTTTCCAACTGGTCATACCCCCAACCACCATTTATCGTTTTAAAATGATCAATTTCATCCTGCGACCAGGCCCAGCCTGCAGGATCGGCAGAACCATTGATGCGGGTGTACATTTCACCTGCCTGAACAGCACTTGTCAACTCTGAATTCTTTGTACGGGAATCCGTACTAAATCCATACGAATAATTAAACGTCGGTTTTCCCCGATTACCTTTTTTAGTCGTAACAATTATTACACCACCGGCAGAACGGGAACCATAAATAGCAGCAGAGGCAGCATCCTTTAATACAGAGACATCCTCGATTTCATTCGGACTCAAATTATTAAAATCACCACCACCACGAACAACACCATCGATCACATAAGTAACATTCTCTGCGTTCCAGGAAGCACCTGTACGAATGGAGATACTAGGTGCAGCACCAGGAAGAGCACTCGGCGTACTCACATTCACACCAGCTAATTTACCGACCAAAATATTTCCGGCAGAAGTAGTAGGAAGCGCTTTCACATTCTCATCCACCTTCATGGAAGATACCGCACCTGTCACCAGTCCTTTTTTCTGCGTCATGTAACCGACAACTATCACTTCATCCAACAACTCCGTATCACTAGCTAACGTAATATTGAATGCTTTTTTCCCCTTTACCGGTACTTCCAGATTCTTAAAACCTACATACGATATCAATAACGTCGCATTATCATCCACATTTAAAGAAAATTTACCGTAGATATCCGAAATCGTACCATTATCCCTGGTACCTTTCTCTAAAATATTAGCGCCGATCACCGGTTCGCCATTCGGATCATAAATAGTACCGGTAACGATCTTTTTATCCTGATCGACCGCCGTTGTAATAAAAGTGGTTTCTTTCGGTTTATAAATAGATATTGTTTTATTTTCAATATCATATTTCACCTCCATGCCTTCAAAAACGGAGGCCAGTACCTGATTTAAGGTTTTATCCGTTGCATTGACCGTAACTTTTTGCTTAATATTTATATCATTGTTACGGACCAGGATAGAATATCCCGTTTGTCGTTCTATATCATCAAGAACTTTACTGATAGGTACATTTTGATGATGTACTGTAATTTTTATACTTTGCAATGCTGCATTAGCATACACAGAAGCAGAGATTACACTCATCGCCAAAAATAAGCCCAATTGTTTGATTGAAAAATACTTTATTTTCATACTTTTGTAACGATTTTGTTAGTTAACAACTAATTAATTCAAAAAATCATCTAATGAATCGGAGAGAAGTGCCAACCATCTCCGATTCTTTTTTTATCCGGTTCTTTCCATAAGTTCTCTTTTTTAAGTTAAACATTCTATTTCACTCGCAGTTTTATTTATCTCTTAATGTGATGACAGCTCCACTCTGTTCAAAACGATACTTCTTGTCCACATCTATAAAATTAAACACTTCCTGAAGCGACATATTCAGATCGATACTTCCTGAAAAATATTCATTCGTCACTTTTTGGCTATCCACATGGATCTTTATATTGTATTTCCGTTCTATATCCTTCAATATATCCAGGAAAGATGCATTCACAAAACTCAATCTGCCCGTCGTCCACAATGCTGATTTATAGGAATCGGCAGTCTCACTGTACAAGTCTCCGGTATTGCGGTTGTAAATAGCTTTCTCATCCGGTTTCAAACGAACATACTTATTATTGGCAAAGACATCGACTCCTCCTTCGATCAGGGATACTTCTGTCGATTGGTCTTCCAGATAGTAACGGAGATTAAATTCCGTACCTGTAACTTTCACCGTCATATCCCCGGCATATACCTGAAATGCTTTTTCTTTATCTTTTGCCACCTCAAAATATCCTTCTCCCACCAGATATACATTTCGTTCTTTTTTTCCATAAGATAACGGATACTTTAACACGGAACCGGAGTTAAGGACTACTGTGGAACCATCCGGTAAAAGAACTTTTGTTTGTGAGCCCAAAGGGACCGTTGTCTCATTATATAACTGGTCACCCGATTTATCCAACTCATTATATGTAAAAATCGAACCGACAGATACAGTTACCATTAATAAAAGGACAGCAGCAATATTCCGGGCATAAACGAACCACCTACGCCGGGATATTCCCAAGGTTGTCAAATGCAATCTTTCTTTCAGATGAACATATCCGGCCTTTTTCCTGGATTCAAAAGCAGGAATATGGAGCAAAGCATACAGCTTGACCATCTCATGGTATTGTTTCCGATATAAATCCGACTCTTCTATTAAAGCAAACAAAGAGATCTTTTCTCCGTCTGTTATCGAGCCTGAAATATATTTATCCATTAATTCCTCAAATAGTATATTTTTATCTTGCATACTGCTATATTTTCTGTCTGTTTATAATTAATACACATCCCAATCGAAAAACATTTAGATGAAATCATCTTTTTTCAAGATTAGTGAAATAAATATTTAGTAAATAAAAAAGAGAAGAAGATGTTTAAGGGCTTGCTTCAAACGGTCGGTCGCATTTTTGAGCTGAACACGTACTGTACTAACAGTCAGTCCCATATCCTCTGCAATTACATCAGCAGCCTTTCCGGCATAAAAATATTCTTCAAAAACTTTCCGGCATTTTAAAGGTAATTGGTTCACAGCCAAACGGATCTCCTCTTCTGTCTGCCGCATTTCCACATACTGTAACGGGGCGGGAGTCGATTGAATATAAGATTCCTGGTGAGCCAGTAACTGATCTTTGTGAATATCCAGCATATTCTGCTGGCTTCTCTGCGAACGAATGTAATTAAGACATCCATTCTGTACGGAACGAACTAAATAATAATGAATTGGATACGCTAAGGTTTCCCTTTTAAACCAGACATTTATAAAAACATCATCTACAATTTCAGAACAAAGATCTTTGTCCAATAAGTAATATAGGGCAATTGCATTCAGGTAACTATAATAGTAGCAATATAACTCAGAAAAAGCCTTTTCAGAACCATCTCTGATCTGTTTTATGATCTCTTCATTTATATGGTTTGTATTCATGACTATTCATCCAGTAATTATATTAACGATATTAGTTCTAGAAGAACTGAGGAATAGTTATTGTATTATTCACATAAATATCAGGAAGTTCCAAGCAGGAATACTTCTGTTACTTTTTGTATAAAAAAGCAGAGGGATATTGATTTATATAAGATAAGAGAATGGAAAAGGACTTAGTTCTTCTAGAACTAAGTCCTTCCAGGTGTTTAAACCACTTTCTAACGCAGCAAATATAATATTTATTCACTCATTTTGAACTGAATTCACTAAATTAATAACAAAGGGAAGCTTTCTCACGAAAACCTCCCTTCCTCTTGGTGTGTCTATCAATTATGTTGTAAAAAGGATCTATATCCTTGTGTAAAGAATATTATAAAGTAATCGGTATTCCGTGATAGAAATCCAGAATCTTGGCACGGAATATAAAGTTGTATTTCGCCTGTGTCTGTTCGGCCAAACTCTGTGCATACTTGGTTTTTGCTTCGCCGTATTCAAAAACAGTACTTTTTCCTGCACCATAACGTTCTTCCGCATAAGAGAATGCTATTTTACTGGCATCGACCGACTTGTCAGACGACACATACTTTTCCTGGGCAGCCGTGGCATTGTAATAAGCCTGCTGGATCTCTTTGTAAAGTATCTTTTTGGAATTCTCCATCAGCAACTCACGATTATGGATAGCGAGGCGGGCAGAACGAACACTGTTACGAACTTGAAAACGGTTAAAGATCGGAATACTCAAACTGAAACCGATCGATTTCTGTCCGTTATTCTTCAACTGATCGCTGAACGGAGCGTTATTGTACTCCCCGTCACCGAAGTTATGATAATAACCGTTGCTGTAACCGGCACTGAAATTCAGTTTGGGATAATAACCGGCCTGAGCCACCTTCAACATTTTCTTCTGACTTTCGAGCAGGTATTCCTGTTCCTTGACCTGCGGTTTGACACCTACGGCATAGTCGTACACCTGATCAGGAGGAATGATACTACTCATATATTGAGCCACCGCATCACCGGTTTCCGGCTCCTGTACGTCGAAATTTTCACCATCACGTTCCAGTTCCAGACTTTGCGTCAGGTCAAGCAATGCGAGTTTCACGTTATTTTTCGATTCGGTCAATGTCACTTCGTCTTTAGCCAATTGTGCTTTCATATCATACAATTGGGATACAGGCACTTTTCCGGCATTATAAAGAGCCTCGGTCTTCGTTACCTGCTCCGAACTGAGTGCCACCTGCAATTCGGCAATCTTCAGCATTTCCTTATTATAAAGTACCTGCAGAAAATAAGAAGCCACATTTATGGAAAGATCTTCTTTTGCCTTATTCAACGTTTCGACAGACGCTTTCAGATCCAGCTTGCGGGCTGCAATATCGTTGGGTATTTTGAAACCGTCGAACACTGGCATACTCAACTGGATAGAAGCAGAAGTATTTGCCGAGTTACGATCGACGATCAGACCATCTTTCGATTCCGAACGGCCAAAACCGAAATTCTCATTGATACTGGCATTCAGATTGGGTAACCAGCTATACTTGCTGGTGTGCAGCGTTACTTCCTGATTCTGCCGCTCCAGTTCTTTCTGCTTCAGGTCGATATTATTTTCAATAGCGTAACGGATACATTCCTCCAGCGACCATTGTCTGGGTGCTTCCTGTGCTCCTGCCGAAGCACAGAGAAGAGATGATGCCCATACTACGGATAGTATTATTTGCTTCATAGTTTACTCGTTTTATTTCTATTTCTTATTTGCATCGACAATTCCTCCGCGGATCTTGTCATTTTCCGTCAAACCTTCTTTCACCTCAATCTTGATACCATCAGATAAACCGACAGTGACAGGACGTTTCTCAAACAACTGTTCCGGCTTTTCCTGTTTTACGATCTGCACGAAAGTAGAATCGCCGCTGAACTCGACACAGCTTTCAGGAATTGTCAGGACATCAGACGCACGTTTCAGAACGATCTCGGCATTCGCACTGTAACCGGCACGAATAAAGGCATCTTCCGGCATCTGCACAGCCGCTTTGATCTCGAACAGGACGGCACCATTTTCTTCCACTCCTTTCGGAGCCACATATTCCAGCATGGCATCGAACGTACGGCTATCCAACGCACCGACCGTCAATTTGATCGGCATCCCTTCATGGATACGCCCCACTTCGGTTTCATCTACTTTTCCTCGGAAGATCATATTGTTCATATCGGCTACGGAAGCAATCGTCGTACCGTCGTTAAATGTGTTCGACTGGATCACAGAGTTGCCGACTTTGATAGGAACGTCCAGAATCATACCGGTAATCGTTGAGCGAACCTGTGTCGTACTGGAGGAAGCTGACTTTCGGGAAATTCCTTCACGAATGATTTCCAATGCATCCTGTGCATTCTCTGCTTCTTCCTGTGCTTTCTTGTAATTAGCCAAAGATGTTTCATAATCTTCTTTGGAGATCACACCCTGGTCATGCAATTCCTTATCACGTTTATAAGTCGCTTCTATCTGTTCCAGACTGATCTTTGCTACACGGACACGCGATTCGGCACTGTTCAACTGGACCATTTCCGGAATCACCTTGATCTTTGCAATGATCTCACCCTCCTTTACCATCTGTCCGGCTTCCTTCAGTACTTCGGAAATGATACCCGACATCTGGGGCTTGATGAGTACTTCATCGCGGGGTTCCACCTTTCCGGTCGCCACAGTCTTTGTTTCCACCGAGTCACGTTTTGGGGTTACCACTTCATACATAGTGATGACTGGCTGTGCCTTTTTCCACAAAAAGTAGAAAGTGCCGACCACCGCGGCTCCCACCAATACTAAAAAGATGATTCGCAGGACTTTCTTTACGATACGATTCTTCATGATTATATAGTTTATTTTAATTGACAAATGATATACTGTTATTCTTCTCTGATTGCATCAATAGCCTTGATCTGCATGGCACGCCAAGCCGGAATCAATCCCGCCATCAATCCACTGATAAGTAAAACGACGGTTGCTGCAGCTGCAGCTCCGATATGTATTTCCGGATTACTGAAGAAGGTGCCGTTATCAGAAGCACTGCCACTGCTTTCCAGCAAATTGTTGGCTATATCCAACAGGAAAACCCCGCAACTCAACCCTATCAAGCCAGCCAGAGCCGTAAGCAACAAACTCTCGCTCATGATCTGGGAAATGATATCGAACGGCTTTGCCCCAAGAGCACGGCGTACCCCAATCTCACGGGTACGCTCCTTGACCGTCACCATCATAATATTACTAACGCCGATAATCCCCGCCAGCAAAGTCCCCATACCCACCAGCCATACCAGAATATTGATTCCGGTAAAAAGCGTTTCAAAACTGTCGAACTGCTTGGCAATCGTAAAACTGCTAACAGCCTGCGGGTCGGTAGGCGATATTTCATTTTGCGATTTCAGTACGGCTGTTATATCTTCCACCATCTTATCGCAAGGATAACCATCGTCGGCCGTTGCACAAAGGAACCAGAATTTATCCCCCTGGTTTGCAACCTGCTGTAAGGTCGTGAACGGTAACATGATACTTTCCTCCGTACGTCCTCCGATCTGCACACGTGGTTTAGGTTTAACAACTCCCACCACCTGATAGTAAATACCGTTTACCCGGATATACTCTCCGATCGGATCTTCACCCGGGGTGAACAATACTTCACGCACGATACTACCGATCAGACAGACCTTGCGTTTGTCCTTTACGTCTACCTCATTCAGTAAACGTCCTTCCAATACGTGCTGTGTTTCTATATTGAAATATTCGGAATGTACACCGCGTACATTATAAGTACCGGCTTTCTGTCCTCTCACCACATTATTCTGTCCGCCCCACGACATCGCCATCGGCGACAAATAACGAACACCTTTCACCCGATTACGGATCGTTTCTAGATCACGGTTACGCATCTGCCAGTAACGTCCTTTCTTGTAGCCTTTGTAAGGCTCGCCCGTACGTTCGGAAAAGAAAAAGGCTGAATTGGTGGCAAAACCATTCACATTCTTCCATACTCCGTTCTTGAAACCGGTACCCGATCCCAACAGGATAACAAGCATCAGGATTCCCCAAAACACCCCGAATCCGGTCAGCAGGCTTCTGGTCTTGTTGCGGGTGATAGTCACCCATATCTCTACCCAACGGTCTATATCGAACATATCTATCTGTTTTTATTCGTTTCTCATGGCTTCGATAGCCGTAATTTTCACTGCTTTCCGGGCGGGGAAATAACCCGCCAACACGCCTGCACCGACAATAAGCAACGTCGACATCAAGGCTACGGTCAAGTCGACCGTAGGATTCAGGAAAGTACTCATATCATCGTTGGAAGAAGCTTGTCCCATCTTTGCACTTTCCATAATAGCATTAATACCTTCTGTCAGCCCTACCCCGGCAATCATACCGAGATAGCCGAACACGGCCGTTATCAGGATAGATTCTACGATGATCAGTTTCAGGATAGAAAAAGGGGTGGCTCCAATCGCTTTACGAATACCGAACTCGCGGGTTCGTTCACGGACTGTGATCAGCATAATATTACTAACACCCACAATACCGGCAGCCAGTGTTCCGATACCGATTATCCAGATAAACAGAGCGATACCATTCAGCATCCCGTTAAACATGGCAAAATCTTCAATCGTGCTCCACATACCGATCGCCCGCAGGTCTTCCGGATCAAACATGTGCCGTCTTCCCATTTGCTGGCGGAAACGTTTCTCGAAAGCCTCGTATTCCTCTTTCGTATTGATACCATCCAGGGAGAAGATAATATTATCCAACCCGTAACCAGAACGGTACAATTGTTGTGCCGTAGAGAAAGGGATATAAGCCGGAGCATTATTATTATTGTCCTCATCCGTATAAACACCGATCACCTGATAAGGTACATCGCCGGCATTCACGTATTTTCCTAACGGATCCTCCGAGCGGAAAAGCACTTCTTTTATACGGGGACTTATAACGATCACCTTTCTTTTCTGAAGTATATCCACTTCATTGATAAAACGCCCGTTGCCGACTGTCATCTTGATCTTGTCGATTATCGCCTTATCGGGATGTACTCCTTGCAAAGAATAAGAATTATACTCTTCTTTGTATGAAAGCGTATCACTCTGGTAAAGAACACCCGATATCAGGTTTACTTCCGGATTCTGTTGTTTCAGACCGATCAGGTCATCATCCTTATATTGAATACGCCGGTTCGTCTGCATGCCCTTATACGGCTTGCTGGCATAACGTGGCCATGTCTCCACACGGTTGCCCGCCCAACGGTCGAAATTGTGCATGATACCGTTCTTCAGCCCGTTGCCCGCTCCCAGCAGGACGATCAGCATAAAGATCCCCCACGCCACAGAAAAACCGGTGAGGAACGTACGGAGTTTGTTTTTTTTGATCGTACTCCATATCTCCCGGAAATTATCAAAGTCGAACATACCCTTTTCCTTTTTCTATGTTTTCTATCAGACCATCCTTTACGCGGATGATCTTTTCTGTGGCATCGGCTACGGATTGTTCGTGGGTGACGATCACCATAGTCATACCTTCTTTATTCACGTTGCGAAGAAGTTCCATTACCTCAACCGTTGTCACACTATCGAGTGCACCGGTCGGTTCATCTGCCAGAATCACTTGTGGTTTGGCAATGAGGGCACGGGCAATAGCGACACGCTGTTTCTGTCCGCCGGACATTTCGTTCGGCATATGCTCCGCCCAATCTCTTAAGCCAACCATATCCAAATACTCCATCGCCATGGCATTTCTTTTCTTACGGTTCATTCCCTGATAATAGAGAGGAAGCGCTACATTCTCCATCGCATTTTTAAAAGAGATCAGGTTAAACGACTGAAAAATGAAACCGATCATCTGGTTACGAAGTTCAGCTGCACGTGTTTCGCTCAGATTCTGAATCAATTGTCCGTTTAAGTGATAGGTACCCGTATCATACGTATCCAATATACCCAGTATATTCAACAGTGTCGATTTTCCCGATCCGGAAGCTCCCATGATCGAAACCATCTCTCCTTTTTCTATCTCCAGGTCTATACCTTTCAAGACGTGCAGCGGAGCACCGTTGAAATACGTTTTGTTAATTCCTTTCAGCTGAATCATCATATTTGTCATTTCTTTTCATTATTAGACGTACACATTGCTAAAAATGTTACACATTTAAGGAACTTTTTTATTCTCTGACGGAACAAATGTATATTTATATAAAATACCTTGTATCGCAAGGTACTGATTTTTAATCTATATTAACTTTGTAATTTTTACTAATCCTGAAGAATTGCGGTAAACTACTTAACAAATAAACTGATTACAAACGGATTTACTGCATCCATTAATTTTTTTTCTTATAAATTGATAAAAAACAATTGAACTTACTAAAAGCATACTATATTTGTTTTCAAGTAAGAATTTAGCATACATCCTGTTAATCAATGCTTTAAAGATTCCTATTCAACATCTGTTTTGTGGCTGATAATTGTCAGCCGTTCGGTTGATATTTATCGGCCATACGGTTGATAACCATGAACCAATCGGCCGACAATTATCAACCACTGATTTCCCGCCATAGTAAATCAGTTTACATAGGATAGTAAATATACTTTCTTCGTATACTTTTCGGATTATCTCCGGACTATTTCTAAATTCAGTTCATCCTTTTGTATATTTGTACCGCAGGAAGCAACTTAATCACATCGTATCGTGTTTTATTTACATGAAAACAAAAGAAAACAGTATGAGACTTACTTATATTTATCATAGCGGCTTTGCCATTGAAGCAGACGGATATGCTATCCTGATCGATTATTTTAAAGACACGGGGAAGACGCCGGATACTGGATTCGTTCATGATGAATTACTCCATCGCGCAGGGACATTATATATATTATCTTCCCATTTTCATCCGGACCATTTCAACCCGGACATTTTAAAATGGAAAGAGATCAAGCCGGATATCAAATATATTTTCTCCAAAGACATCCTGAAACGTCGGCGTGCGAAAGCCGAAGATGCCACTTTTCTGAAAAAAGGGGATGTATTTGAAGACGAGCATATCCGCATCCAGGCTTTTGGTTCGACCGATGTCGGTATCTCTTTCCTGATAGAAGCGGAAGGGAAACAACTGTTCCACGCCGGCGACCTCAACAACTGGCACTGGAAAGACGAATCGACACCGCAGGAAGTGGCTAAGGCGGAAGGTGATTACCTGCACGAACTGACAACATTGACTCAAACGACACAACATTTGCACCTCGCCATGTTCCCCGTCGACCCACGTATCGGTACGGACTTCATGCGGGGAGCCGAGCAGTTTGTCGACCGGATAAAGACAGACGTTTTAGTCCCCATGCACTTCTGGGAACGTCCCGCCGAAGTAGTAGCTTTCGGCCCTTATGCCGAATCGAAGGGATGCCGCTATATTTTGTTGTCCGTACCGGGTGAAGGCACTGATTTTTAATTTATAAAGATATCAATTATGGAAATTAAAAGTAGATTTGATCATTTCAACATTAATGTTCTCGACCTTGAAAGAAGTATCGCTTTCTACAACAAAGCGCTGGGGCTGAAAGAACACCATCGAAAAGAAGCGAAAGACGGTTCATTCATACTGGTTTACCTGACAGACGATCAGACCGGCTTCCTGCTGGAACTGACCTGGCTGAAAGACCGTAACGAACCATACGAACTGGGAGATAACGAAAGCCATCTCTGTTTCCGTGTAGCCGGCGATTACGATGAAGTCCGTAAATTCCATAAGGAAATGGACTGCGTATGCTACGAGAATACCGATATGGGATTATATTTCATCAATGACCCGGATGATTACTGGATCGAAATATTACCCGCTAAATAAAGAAAAAAACACCAACGGCCAAAATTGTATCAGCTTTTTACCGGCAATACAATTTTGGTTAAACGGTCGTCATAAGGTTCTTCTTTCCGGCGGTAATAATATTCATAAGCAGTGCCTTCCGGCTCATAGCCTTTCTGCATCATCCAGGAAGTCATTTCACCATACAAATAATCCATTTCGTCGTAATCGCCCTTGAACAGGCAGTGGACCACCTTCGATTGTGGAATGACGCGGGGTTGCACACCTTCATTCCCTTCCATCAGGCAAGAAACCGGAAAGCAGAACTCCACATCCAGGTCGTACATATCCAAATTCATAAAATCGTAGTAAATAATAAACGGTACATCGGTCATATAGACCCCTGTCTTCCGTAAAAGGCTCAATGCATCTTCGCGCTTCCTGGCGAACATTCCTTCCAAATTGTTGTAACTGACTTTTATGCGGGCCGATAAAACAGGTTGTTCCGCCCGGACCATAAGCCGTATGTCTGAAACCTGTGGCATAGTGTTATTCATTAATGAGTTAAGAATCTACCAAATATAAAACAAATCCCGATAAATCCACTATCCAAAGCAGGAAAAAAGCTGAAAATGACACATTTTGATCGAATAACAAATTGAAGTTACATTTATTGTCACAACTGAAAACTGAAACAATTCATCATTTTTTTGAAGAAAATCATTGCAGCTAATCAGATTCCTCTTATATTTGCTTTCCAGAAAATCTCATTATTAATCATAAATATAAAATCATGGAGAAGCCTTATGTAGTAGGTATTGATATAGGCGGTACCAATACTGTTTTTGGAGTAGTAGACGCAAGAGGAACAATCTTGTACAGTGGATCGATCAAAACAGGTAAATATAATGACATTAATGATTATGTGACCGAACTCGGTCAAGGTTTATCATTAGTGATCGAACAAGCTGGTGGTCCCGACAAAATCAAAGGTGTAGGCGTAGGAGCTCCCAATGGTAACTTCTTCAACGGCTGTATCGAATTTGCACCTAACCTTCCGTGGAAAGGTAAAATTCCTTTAGCTCAGTTGATCAGCGAACAGATCGGGGGTATTCCCGTAGCACTGACTAACGATGCGAATGCTGCAGCGATCGGAGAAATGACTTATGGCGCAGCACGCGGCCTGAAAGACTTTATCGTGATCACACTGGGAACAGGTGTTGGTAGCGGTATCGTTATTGGCGGTAACCTGGTTTACGGACATGACGGGTTTGCCGGTGAGTTGGGACACGTTATTATGCGTCGTAACAACGGTCGTCCTTGCGGTTGCGGTCGCCAGGGATGTCTGGAAACGTATGCATCTGCAACAGGTGTAGCCCGTACAGCACGTGAATATCTGGAAATCCGTAAAGACGACAGCTTGCTGCGTGAACTGGATCCGGATGAAATCACTTCAAAAGATGTATATGATGCAGCGATGAAGAATGATAAACTGGCTCAGGAAATCTTTGAATTTACAGGTAATATCCTGGGTGAAGCTTTTGCTGATGCTGTTGCGTTCTCCAGTCCGGAAGCTATCATTCTGTTCGGCGGTCTGACCAAGGCAGGCGATCTGATCATGAATCCGATCAAACGTTCTATGGAAAAGAACATGCTGAAAGTGTACGAAGGTAAAACAAAACTTCTTTTCTCTCAATTGAAAGAAAGCGATGCAGCTGTATTAGGTGCAAGTGCTTTGGGTTGGGAAGTGAAAGAATAATCGTATTTCACTGGGGATTTTCCCCGGATCGAGGGCGGCCTAAAGCCGCCCTTATTCATTTATATACATTATATATCAGTTTATTCTATGAGTCATCCTTTACATCAGTTCGTTTATTGCCCCCAGTGTGGTGCTAAAACTTTCGTCGAACGTAATGAGAAAGCTAAACAATGCACGACATGCGGCTTCGTTTATTATTTCAATCCTTCATCGGCCGTTGCCTGTTTTATCCGCAATGCGGCAGGAGAAATCTTATTGGTGCGCCGTGCCAAAGATCCGGCCAAAGGAACACTCGATTTACCGGGAGGTTTTGTCGATATGCACGAATCGGCTGAAGAAGCGGCACATCGTGAAGTGAAGGAAGAGACAGGATTGGATATTACCGAATGTCGTTATCTGTTTTCTATTCCTAATCTATATATGTATAGCGGCTTTGAGGTACACACAGTGGATATGTTTTTTGAATGTTATGTGGAAAATTTCGAGGGCGTCCATGCAGAAGATGATGCAGCCGAAGCCGTTATCCTGAAAAAGGAAGAGTTAAATGCAGATGATTTCGGCCTCATGTCGATAAAGAAAGGGATCGAAATCTATAGAAAAAACTATTGCTAGCCGGTAAACATGGGTTTATTACAATTAGGAGCGGGATAAAAGTCCGCTCTTTTATTTTTAATACAATTACTACCCTCACCCGACAAAATAGATTAATATATAGTAAAAAATAAATAAAAATAAGGATATACGGTAGAAATGTTAACTTAGTTCTGAAAGAACTTTGTCTTTTGCAATGTTTGTGGGCTTTGATAAATAGG
>OGEN01000181.1_pt1 | contig 91987 bp, 80 predicted proteins | sample 1570671 | NCBI WGS metagenome assembly OGEN01 (sample SAMEA2582128, study PRJEB24529) | metagenome | biome: Human gut stool | place: China | collected 2011 | reverse complement strand
TCTGTTTAGAATTATCATATATTTTCTGGATTTCCTTTTTAACGGCATTTTTTTGATGACGAGTAGGAGATACCTTTCGATTAAGAAAGGATCTGTATTCAGAGCGAGACACGCCTAAATAGAACTGTCTTTACAAGAAAAGCAGACTGTGAAAACGCAGTCTGCTTTTTCTATGTTCCGAAATTGGTACATTCTCTGCTGTAAAATATAATTAAATTGGTGAACAAAAGAGGATCGGAGCGTGACGGTACATGTCTAATAAAAATCATTCTGGTGACAGTGCACAGTTGAGTCTTTTTGATATTTTGGGGCTTGCGGGGAATATTGACAGCAAGTATTCCTCAGATGAAATTGAGGAGGTTATAGGTAAGCTTCGTGCAGCTAAGCGTACCGCAGAAAAGCATGAGGAAAATGAACGCCGCCGCAGGGAAAAAGAAGAATTAGAGCGGAAAGCCCGTGAAGAAAAAGAGAAAAAAGAAGCACATATACGTGAAGTTACCTGCATGGATCTTCCGCTCGATTGGGAAAACGCGTTCAATCAAGATGTAAGGACTCAGGGTATTCACGCTGACAGCATTTCCGACGGTCTCATTTTCAGTCTATCTAATCTCGGACGGGTTGATATTGAATATATTTCTTCAATAACCGGTGAAGACTACAAGACAATTATCGGTACGCTGAAAGGATCTATCTATCAGAATCCGGAAACATGGGGCGAGTGCTTCTATAAAGGTTGGGAAACCTCTGAGGAATATCTGTCAGGCAATATGATGCGGAAATGGAAAGCGGCTAAAGAAGCTGATAAGGAATACGACGGCTATTTTGCTGATAATGTCAAAGCTATTGAAAAGGTTCTTCCTCCTACTGTTGCAACAAAAGATATCTATGTGACACTGGGTTCGCCGTGGGTACCTACGGATATAATTGATGATTTTATTGAACATCTTCTTGGCGATTGGCGCAGATACTGGTATAGCATCGATAACGAAGAAGATTTCAATACAAAACATGATGAATTGACCGGTACTTGGGAAATACCATTCAAAAGCAGATACAATCATGACGTCAAGGTGACACGAACATACGGTACCGACAGAATAAACGCTCTTCATATTCTCGAAAGAACTTTGAACATGAAGTCGGTCTCAGTTACCGATGAAGTCGTATGTAATACAAATTCTTCGGGCAAAAAAAGAGTTATTAACCAGTCTGAAACCATTCTGGCCATTGAAAAACAAAACAAAATGATAAAGGCGTTCCAGAAATGGGTTTGGGAGGATGAAGGAAGGAAAGAACGCCTTGAAACAATTTTTGAAAACAATTTCAGTTGTATTCGCAGAAGAATTTTTGACGGATCATTTTTACGGTTTCCCGACATGTCTCCGGCGATAAAGCTTTATTCCTATCAAAAAGACGCTGTTGCGCGAATTCTTTTTACTCCGAACACTCTATTGGCACACGATGTCGGAGCCGGAAAAACCTATGTTATGATTGCTGCGGCAATGGAAATGCGCCGCATGGGGCTGTCTGAAAAGAATATGTTTGTTGTTCCAAATAACATTGTTGGTCAATGGAAAAACATTTTCTATGCCATGTACCCGAGTGCCAATATTCTTTGTGTAGAGCCGAAGAGTTTTACTCCATCAAAAAGAGAAAGTCTTCTTGAAAGAATGCGTGACGAGGATTTTGATGGGATCATTATTGCTTACAGTTGTTTTGAGCGGATTCCGTTGTCAAAGGAATACTATCGAAACCGGCTTGTTTATGAACAGAAACTTATCGCAGAAATAGCGGGCAAAAAGAACAAGGCCACTTCTCGTTTGAAGAAGAAACAAGAGGCGGTTTCAAAAGCCTTATCTGAACTTTCCGTTGCAATGGATGATTTGTATAACGGTGTGTATTTTGATGATCTCGGAATTACAAGACTCTTTGTAGATGAGGCACACAATTTTAAGAATGTTCCTATCGAAACAAAAGCAGATAAAGTTCTTGGAATCAGTGCTTCAGGTTCCAAGAAATGCAAGGATATGATGGATAAGGTACATATGGTGCAGAAGAAGAATGACGGTGCAGGCGTTGTCTTTGCTACAGGAACTCCGATAACGAACTCAATCACGGATGCATTTATCATGCAGATGTACCTTCAAAGCGGCGAACTCGCCATGCTGGATCTTCAGAACTTTGACAGTTGGATCGGTATGTTTGCAGAAAGGAGCACGGAATTTGAAATTGATGTTGACACAAGCAGTTATCGGCTTGCCACTCGTTTTTCTAAGTTTCACAACCTTCCCGAACTCACATCTCTACTGTCATCCATTGCCGATTTTCATCAAGTGGACACATTAGCCGGTATCCCGAAAATCGATGGATATACCGATGCGCTGATCTCAAAAACAAATGATTTTGCAGATTATCTGAAAGATATTTCACAGAGAGCAGAGAATGTTCGCAAAGGATATGTTAGTCGCAAGGATGACAATATGCTGAAAATCACGACAGACGGAAGGAAAGCAGCGCTTGATTTAAGGCTGGTCGATCCAAGTGCTATGTTCACTTATCAATCGAAAGTGGCACGCTGTGTCGAAAATGTTGCTGATATATATTTCAAAACAACGGCTTGTAAATCTACACAAATCATTTTTTGCGACACATCGACTCCTAAAACGGGTTTTAACATTTATGATGAAGTGAAAACTATGCTTCAGAGTAAAGGCGTTCCTTCTGACAAGATTGCTTTTATTCATGATGCCCGGACCGAAGCACAGAGAAATATCATGTTTGCTCAAGTCAGGAAAGGTGACATTCGCGTGTTGCTCGGTTCGACCTTTAAACTCGGACTCGGTGTAAATATTCAAGATAAGCTGATCGCTCTGCATCATATCGATGTTCCGTGGAGACCGGCAGATATGACGCAACGTGAGGGGCGCATTCTGCGCCAAGGAAATACCAATTCAAAAGTGCAGATTTTCCGATATATCACAGAAGGGAGCTTTGATGCCTATTCATGGCAGCTGCTCGAAACCAAGCAACGATTTATTACCGGATTGCTTTCCGGATCGCTTACCGAGCGTAGTGGAAAGGATATTGAAGACACAGTGCTCGACTATGCCGAGGTCAAAGCTCTGGCCGTAGGAAATCCTCTTGTAAAAGAGCGTGTGAAGACCGCAAACGAGCTTTCGCGCTATCTGACATTGCAGCGCAAACTTGTTGATTCAAGAATTCGCATGGAAAAAGAACTGTTAGAGATGCCCGGAAAAATATCCAATCAAGAGAACAATATTGCCCAATGTGAAGCCGATATTGCATTTTACAACGGATGGAAACAAGAAAATCCCGAACCGGTTGATAGCAAGGTAAAGAAGGAAGCGACGGAAAAGCGTAAACATTTAAGAGAATACATTCATTCTTCTCTTATTGGATATGTTCTTGAACCGAAAGAGAAAGCCCTTACAACATATCGAGGTTTTGAAATTATTCTCCCCGCTAACATGACACGGGAAAAACCTTATATTTGGCTGAAACGAAACGGTCGTTATTATGTAGAACTAGGAGATACGAATACGGGCAATTTAATAAGAATCGATAATTTTCTTGATGATTTACGAAAGCACTTTGATAAATTGAAAAATGGATTTGCTAAGCTGCAAGAAAGAGAATATCAACTTAAGGAAGAACTCAAAAAGCACGAAAGTTTCAGCGATGAAATTGAGGAATGCCGCAAAAAGCTCGAAATACTTAATAAGAAATTAGGAGTAGATAAGACATGAGCGATATTAAAATGACCAACATACCCTCTATGAATGTCGGGAAAATGGTTGAAAAACTGTCAAGCGCTTACTGCGCAATCATTCAACATAATTATCCCATCAAAACCATGCCGTCAGTGATGCTGTGGGGACCTCCCGGCGTTGGTAAATCGCAGGCAGTTCGCCAGATTGCAAAAGAGATTGGAGAGAGGACCGGCAAAAGAGTCAATGTAACTGACGTCCGACTGCTTCTTTTTAATCCCATTGATCTGAGAGGCATTCCTACCGCCAACGCTGACAAAACGCTTGCAGTGTGGCTGAAACCGCAGATATTCCAAATGGATGCAAGTGATAATATTGTCAACATCCTGTTCCTTGATGAAATTTCCGCAGCACCTCAGTCCGTACAGGCGGCAGCTTATCAGATCACACTTGACCGAGTTGTCGGAGAGCACAAACTTCCCGATAACTGCATCGTAATTGCCGCCGGAAACCGTGTGACAGATAAATCCGTAGCTTTCAAAATGCCGAAAGCTCTGGCAAATCGACTTATGCACATCGAAATTGAAGGCAGTTTCAGTTCGTGGAAGCAATGGGCAATTTCCTCCGGTATCAATGATAAGGTTGTCGGTTTTTTGTCTTTCAGACAAAGTTATCTCATGGGATTTGATTCCGACAGTAATGATCTCGCTTTCCCGACTCCCCGTGCGTGGGAAATGGTAAGCAATGTTCTGAACTGGATTGATGATGACATAGACAGCATGTATTACTTGATTGCCGGACTTGTCGGGACAGGTGCAGCGGTTGAATTCAGAACATGGGCCAAGGTATATAAAAACCTGCCGGCCGTTGAAGATATTTTTGACGGCAAAATGCCACAGATGCCAAAGGATACTGATGTCATGTACGCTTTAACGGCATCTATGACCGCCTATGCACGGATGCACAAAGATGAAATGAGCAGAATCGCAAATTCAATCCGATATGCAGACAAAATGCCTCCCGATTTCAGCGCAGTATTGCTGAAAGACTATATGTGCATAGATAAAAATTACAAAGAAAAGCTCATGACCATTCCGGAATTTGCAAGGTGGCTTCAAACGAAAGGATGGTTAATGAATGGCTCTGTCTGAAAGCAAGATTAAAGGGTGCATAAAAAGACTTCTGTTATCACGCATGCGCATTTTGTATAACCATGGATTTTACGGTTTACTTTTAATGCATATGATTTATGCTGTCAGTGAAGAAATTGAAACGGCTTGTACGGATGGAGTAAGGATTACTTTTGGCATAGATTTTCTCGATAGTCTCAGTGATAGTGAACTTGACTTTGTCATGATGCATGAGATTTTGCATGTTGTGTTACAGCATTGCTTTCGCGGAGATGTTGAAGACCCTGAAGCATACAATATTGCGGCTGACATTGTTGTCAACTCTAATATTATGCTTGAGAACGGAATGAAAGCGAGCAGTATAACGCTAAGCAAATACGGAATAGCAATGCATGTTGCACCGGACGGAAAAGAAGGGCATGAATATACTGCCGAACAGGTCTATGCTATGCTTCCGAAGAATCTTAATAAAAAAGGCAATAATAAAAGTCCCGGTTCTGCTGATGGCAGAGCAAAAAAAGGCAATAATAAAGGTCCAGGTTCTGCTGTCGGCAGGGCAAAAAAAGAGATTTCAAAAGAACAGCATCAACCGGTACGGGTATGGGATGATCATTCACAGTGGGGCAAGTATGAAGAAGATGATACACTTCGTGACGTATGGCTCAAGCGGTTTGAAGACGCAGCAGAAGCTATTGAGATCAGAGATCCATCAAACGCAAGGGGTCTCCTTCCTGCCTTTGCCGAGCGCATTCTGAAAGAACTTAAGAAATCGCAAACTGACTGGCGCACAATTCTGAATGATTTTGTACAGGAGGAGGTTGTCGATTATTCGTTTTCCCCGCCTGATCGGAGATTTGATGATAGTCCGTTTTTTCTGCCTGATTTCAATGGTAAGGAAGATATGGTGGAAGATATCCTGTTTATGATTGATACATCAGGGAGTATGTCGGACGATATGATTGCAGCAGCATATTCAGAGGTTAAAGGAGCAATTGATCAGTTCAACGGAAAACTAAAGGGGTGGCTTGGCTTCTTTGATGCGGCGATTATAAAGCCACAGCCGTTTAGCGACGAGAACGAATTCAAGATAATCAAACCCGCCGGAGGTGGTGGAACCGACTTTCAAATCATTTTTGAGTATGTATTTCATCATATGTCCGACAAATTGCCGGCAAGTATTATCATATTATCAGATGGAGATGCCCCCTTTCCTCTGGAAAAGCTTGCCGGAGGTATTCCGGTGCTTTGGTTATTAAACAATGAAGAAGTGAATCCGCCTTGGGGAAAGGTTGCAAGGATAACCGTATAACATAAGAGATTTGAGCAATGTACAATGAGCAAATTAAGGAAATACTAATGAAAACATATGATATATGTGCATAAACACTTGACTGTAGCCCATCCGCTGTGTCGGAAAATAAACTATATTATTATACTTTGGGCAAGTATTACGAAAAAAATTATTTTGCTTCGAAATGTATTAGAGTCTCAGCTATCTAAAAATTCGATTGCTTGGAAAAAGGATTTAATGATTTGTTCCGAACGCATTACAGAGAATGCACATATCAGAACAATTGCTGAAAGAAGAAGAGCTCCAACATAATTGTGCTTTTTATGACGGAATTTGATTAGAAAGTACCGCGTGTAATATTAAACCGAAAAGAAAAGAATCCGGAGGTACAAAGTATGCAGTTTTATAAATTCGAAGGATTTACAGTTTCCGAAAACTGGTCCGAAGAAAACAATGATCGCAGAGTAATGCGTGAGAAGGTAAGAAAAATCTCAATGAAGACAAACTCTTTCAATCAGAATCAGCAGCGTAAAGCATATGCGTTTGTTGCCGATGCTTCAGAAGATACCGTAACTATTGGCATCATCGTTAGAAATTACGCTGATGTACATAAACTGATATCCGGATATCTTCAGGCAATTGAAATGGAGCTGAAGGATACTTGTCTTGAAGAAATCACCTTTAACAATTTTCGTAATATGCTTAGCTGTGCCGATAGATACGACTATATTAACGATGATGACGAGGTTCTCGAACAGTTTGATCTGGATAAACTTAACGCAAGATTTGGCAGAAGCGTTGAATATGGAGAAAATATTCTCGACTGCTGCGACAAAAAGTCCGTCTATAATGAAGCTCGTAGGTTCCTTGCAAAAGATACATTTATTCCGGAACTTGATCGTATTTATGCAGGAAGCACAAAGCATAAGGTTAGTGGTCATCCCGTGCATTATATGATTCAGACTGATGACGGAGAAACCCGAAAAGGAATGCTCAGGGTGCTTCTTCAGGCGTTATATGCCAATAGCAGAATCCTCAGCAAGCGGTATATCTTCTTAAACATTAGACCCGGCGAAAATTTCTCAAGAGCAGTTTATGAATACCTTTACAAAAGTAGCTTTGGTGGAGCCGTTATCGTTAGATATCTTGCCAACGACGACACAGAAGAATATTATGCAAATTGTGACAGAGACACAATAGAAACTCTTTGCGAAGTTATGAAGAAATACTGCAATCAGGTTCTTACGGTGTTCTGCTTTCCCCGTGAATGTACAAGTTCTAAAGATATTTTTTACGAGAATCTTGGAAATATTAGTATTGTTGAATTAAAGGAAGAGTTTGTTTCGGGAGAACGCGCGATAGATTTTCTTAAAATGCTTGCAAAAGATAACGAAATCCGAACTGATAAAAAACTGTTTGAAAAGCTCGAGGATGAGAAAGGTTATCTTGCACCCGACCTTCACGACTTGTTTGACAACTGGTACAACAACAAGCTTAAGACCGGTGTATATCCTCAGTATAAAGATATTGCGACCGCCAAGCGTGAAGTTGTCAAGGCAGCGCCGAAGGGTTCGGCTTATGATGAACTGAATCAGATGATTGGTCTTGATGAAGCAAAGAAGGTTATTAACCAAGCACTGAACTATTATAAAGCACAGAAGCTTTTTGCGGATAAAGGAATGAAAAGCGATCACCCTGCGATGCATATGGTCTTCACAGGTAATCCGGGAACAGCCAAGACTACTGTTGCAAGACTCTTCGCAAGAATTATGAAAGAGAATAATCTTCTCTCCAAAGGCAATCTAATTGAGGTCGGTCGTGGTGATCTGGTGGGCAAGTATGTCGGCTGGACGGCTCCGACGATTCAGAAGAAATTCAGAGATGCAAAAGGAAGTGTCCTTTTCATTGATGAAGCTTACTCTCTTGTAGATGACAGAAACGGTTCTTTTGGCGATGAAGCAATTAACACTATTGTTCAGGAAATAGAAAACCATCGGGACGATGTTGTCGTTATATTCGCAGGGTATCCTGACAAGATGGAAGGGCTCCTTCAAAAGAATCCAGGCCTCAGGTCGCGAATTGCCTACCATGTTCCATTCAACGATTACGATACGGCAGCACTTTGCAAAATAGCAAAACTTATCGCAAAACAGAAAGGGCTTACATTTACTGACGAAGCTTGTAATAAACTGACTGGCTTGTTTGATGCCGCAAGGAATGAAAGCGATTTCGGTAATGGCAGATATGTCAGAAATATAATTGAAAAAGCAAAGATGGCTCAAGCCTACAGACTGCTAACAATGGATTTTGATTCCATTGAAAGTGAAGATATTGCATTAATCACCGCTGATGATATTGAAATTCCTAAGTCAAGTGCAAAGACGGAAAAGAAACAAATTGGTTTCAGCACATAATGCACCGCATTTGTACATTGGTGAACTGTATATTATGAATATAGAAAAGAAAGGACGGAGAACATTTTGATTGGTCATAAAAGAGCTGACAATTGAACATTTCGGAAAGATCAAGCGTTTTGAGGCTTCTTTCCATGAACAACTCACCGAGATTTCTGATTCCAACACAAATGATTATTATTCAGGCAATTGGGTTGATAACCGCAAACAAGAGCCTGACAGATCATGTTGCTACTGATAATTCAGCCGATAATGACGATTCGGATACTTCATCTTACGTTAACTCTTTAGGCAACAAGTATATCTATCAGAATATTACACCTGAGTTCCATTATCAGAACTTTAGTGCTGACACAAACGCTTATCAGCAGGTATCGCTTTCGGTAACTTCTGAAAGAACAAATGAAATTGTAAATTATATTGCATTTGCTTTCGTATACGGTTATAATGAGAATAAAATGACGGTTGATAATGCGGAAGTAAACTTACTAAAAGTCAAGCTGAATCAAAGTTGCGGCAAGGCAAAGATGTAATAACTTATTATAAGAGTGATGCGTTAAATATCGCAAACTCAGTAGGCAGCACTAGAAGTAAGTGTGATCCCAAACATAGAGGGTCTGCTTCTTTTAAGTATTATCATGTTAAATATAAAAATATAAAGTTGAGTATCCATTCGTTTTATGTATAGGGAATACAGGTGGTATTATGGTTTATACTTTTATGAATTATGACGATTTTAATAGTAAATATAACGATATATTAAAAATTGCCACTTGCTATAGTGAGAATTTTAGTTTTTTTACTGTGAGACAGATCCATAAAAAGGATCATTCTAATGAATATTTTAATTTCTTGGATGGTTTTAGAAATCATGAAATTCCATTAGGTAAAATAAAAACACCCAGATATACTGCAGGACAACAAATCCATTGTTTCAGAATTAATAAAATAACAACGGCTTTATTGATGAAACCTATAGATTTTTCCTCTTGGAATGCTTATGATTATCCTGAAGATTTGGCTTTTTATAAAAATTGCATACCGTGGTTTCGCTGTATTTCACATGAAAAAAATGGTGTTAGTCAATGAGACCAATTTTAGTGCATTTAATGAGTTAAAAAAATAGGCATAAATTTTAGATTGATTAATAATTCTAACTATATTTGAAAAAATTTAAAACGAATGTGGGTAAGTAGGCTCATTTGAGCCTACTGATACCTAAAATTATTCAAGCGGCGAAACCTCATATTACTACTACACATTTGACGGTTCGCTTGAAAGCGAATATCGCACATCATCAAACGGCAGTCTTACTCATTACATTGTTACCGATTCAGACGGTAATACGGCGAAAAGACATTTGTAAACGGTCAGACAAAGACTATTACAACAGGCACAGATAAGGGAGCAAAAAACATGAAAAAAATAATACAACCAATATCAATATTATTAATCATAACGCTGTTATCTGCGATATGTATAATACCATATGCAGCGACTATCGTTAACGGTGGTAATTACGAATTTACAGTTATGGATGCAACCAAGGTCCAAAAGTATGTTGTAGGTATGATTGACTTAACTGATGATGAGAAATTTCTTTACGATACTAATGGCGACAATGTGTTGACCGTTATTGATGCCACTAATATTCAGAAAATTATTGTTGGATCTCAATTCGATACATCAGAACCGTCATCTTTGACAGAAACTACTTCGGTTTACGGAACTGAAGCATCCACAGAAACAACGATATCGGATTTCTCCTCTGCTTGTACTGAAGTAACAACTGAATATACTGAAACTACAGCATATACTGAAACTACTACAGAATGTGTTGAGGAAACGACAATTGTTGATGAACCATCGACAGAATCGACTGAAACAACTACGGAAGAAGTTACTGAACCTTCAACAGAATCGACTGAAACAACTACGGAAGAAGTTACTGAACCTTCAACAGAAGAGTATACTGAGCAGATTACTGAACAGCCTACTACAGAGCCAAAACCAACTGTTCCGCCTAAAAGTGTGAAATTCAATAAGAATACAATAACACTTGGGGTAGGGGAGTCATATACTCTTATTACTACTATTGAAAATGGAGATATTTCGCAAGTAGAGTTTACTACAGATAATAGTGGGGTAATTACTGTAGACGATAAAGGCAAAATGACTGCTGTGGGCATTGGTGTCTCTACAATTACAGCAAAAACTTATAACGGACTTACAGCCAAATGTAAGGTTACTGTTAAAAAGCTTGCTAATAGCATAAAGCTTGATAAGACAAGTATTATAATTGGAGTCGGTGAACAGTATGATTTTTCAAGCTATGTGCCGAGCGGAACAGCAGCTTATTATCGTTCTTATTATTCAGATGATCCGAATATTGCTTTTGTTCAAAAAGCCGGAGGTTTGATGACCGCAAAAAAGGCAGGAACCACAACTGTGAGATGCAAAATGCCAAACGGTACACAAGCAACCTGTAATGTAACGGTCAAGCCGCTTGCAACATCTCTTAAACTTAACGCAAGTGAAATTGTACTGTACATAGGTCAGAGTTTTGACATTAACAGCAGTGTTCCAAAAGGTACAGCGGCATATTACAGACTTTATTCATCAAGCAATTCAAAAATAGCTGCTGTAACAAGAGGCGGAGGTGTCGTCAAAGGAGTAGCGACAGGAAAAGCAACTGTAACTTGCATTTTGAATAACGGAAAAAAAGCCATTTGCAATGTATACATAATGCCACAGAGCAAGAAGATTTCAAATGTTCCGTTAATCGGTCAAAGTAAGCTCCCGACAGGCTGTGAACCCTGTAGTGCAACAATGCTGTTGAATTTCTACGGATATAAAATTTCTGAAACGACATTTGCAGATAAGTATTTGGTAAAAAAACCTTTCGGTTATTCAAACGGTTCATACACAGGACCTGATCCGAATTGTGCCTTTGTTGGAACACCATACAGTTCCAACAGCTACGGAGCGTATGCACCGATTATGGTAAAATGTATGAATAAATACCTTTCCGACAAATCATACAAGGCTGTAGAAATCAGCGGGAAAAGTCTTGAATATCTTTCGGGTAAGTATGTTGCACAAGGTCAGCCGATTATGGTGTGGGCAACAATTAATATGTCACCGTCATTTAAGACAACCACTTGGAGAGTAAACTACACCGATGAAAACGCAAAATATAAACTCGGCAGTTACTACACTTGGACTGCCGGCGAACATTGTTTGTTGCTCACGGGCTATGACAAAGATTATTACTATTTCAACGACCCATGGACAAACGCTCGTACAAGATACTCAAAAAACCTTGTAAATACAAGATATAATGAACTCGGCAAACAGGCTGTAGTTATGGTGAAAAAATAACAAGAACCTTCTCTGATGAATTTATCATTAGGGAAGGTTCTTTCTTTTATTTGTTGGTATATTCTATTAAGGCAAAAACGCCTTTAGAAGTTTAAAATAAATCGCTGTGTGTTCCGGTTCTTGTCAGATACAAAATAAGTTCTTCATTACTAATTTCATAAATTAAGAGCCAGTCGGGGGTAATGTAACATTCCCTACAACCGGAATAATTTCCGATTAGTTTGTGATCTTTGTATTTTGGTGGAAGCAGTTGCTGTTCAGCTATCATTTCAACAACAGCATCAAGCAATTGAATATTGTATCCACGCTTAATTGCCAGCTTAACATCTCTGTTGAATTTCTGTGATGGCACAATTCTTAATTTACTCATTGGTAATATCCTCTAAAAGCTCTCTAAATGAGGCATAGGTTTTTTTGTTTGGATTTTTTTTCAGTTCTTCAACTTCTTTTATTGCAGAAATTGTATCTGCATTTGAAGTTTCATAGTTAATGACATTGAGCATATAACGGATAAGGTTGCCCTTTACATTTTCGCCACCTTTTACAACAATACTTTTATAAGCGTTGTAAATATCACGGTCAACGGTAAATGAACAAGTAATCTTATTGGTACTCATAATTTTATCACCTTTCAAAAAAATATTACTAAGCTAACACGGCGGTATTACCGACACAGTTCGTTTTCGTAAGTTTCTTGTCGGTTGTGCTGCTCTTGTTTCAGAGCAGGTAAATTATTCTACTCTTGCGGAATCTGCTGACATTGCACCAAGTACCGCAAAGGAATGGCTGAAAGTACTTGTGGGACTTCACATTGTTTATCTGCTTGCACCATATTCAAACAATGAACTGAAACGGCTCAGCAAAACACCGAAACTGTATTTCTGTGACACCGGTCTTTGTGCTTACCTTTCGATGTGCTGACGGCAGACACTCTCCGTAACGGTGCTGCAAGCGGTCATTACTACGAAAATTATGTGGTAATGGAGCTTGTGAAAAACTACGCTTACGCTAAATCTAAAGTAAATATTACCTATTTTCGTGATTCTAATGCAAAAGAGATTGATGTTTTCATCGAGGAAAACAATGTCATTCATCCGTTGGAAATAAAAAAGAGTGCTTCTCCTGATCGTCGTGAGGTCAAAAAGTACAGCGTAATTGACGAGGCTTCTATGAACCATGGAAACGGCGGCATCATATGTATGTGTGAGGAGCCGATACCGATTGACAAGGATAATTGTTTTATTCTGAGCAATCTAATCTGAATCACTCCCATAGCAAAAGTATATTTTCAAGAAACTAAGCAGAGCCCAAAAGCTCTGCTTTTTGTTTTAGTTTGCCCGGAAAATGACAGAAAAGGAATGAACGAAATGCCTAAGAAAAACGACTTAAACCGTCTCCAAAAAAATCGTGATATACCTTTTTTAATATTATTTAACTCTGTCTACGCTGTAAATTGTAAATCCGTTGAATTCTTTTTCATCCTTGTAAACAATGACGGAATCTTTTTTGCCGTAATATTGGTTAAGATAATTTTCTTTGATAAAAGTAATGTTCTTATCGATAACATATACATTTCTTCCGTCAACGACCGTCTCATAAATATTTGTTGAGAGGTTGCGGTTCACAAGCTGATTTGTCCGATGAAGATATCCGAAGCCGTCAACATTATGGAGAAAATCGGAAGAAAATCCCCACAGCGGATGAATATAGTTATCGGTATATGAAATGTATTCTTTAGCTGTTACAGGATCGAGAACATAATAATTTTCAGGATGTCTGTCAACCTCAGTATAAAGATCACTCGGCTTTTTGTCATATGAAACAGGAGTGATATGGAAGAAATATGATACACAGCTTGCCACACTTAATATCACAAGTACAATAACCGAAATAAGAACAGTTTTTCTGCTTTTAACTGTAATATCGCTGTATTCATCTTTTTTGAGATGACCGAAATCAAACGAATACATTGTAAACGAAAGAATCATCAGCAAAATTCCGTACATTGTGTATGCCGAAGAATCCATTGCATAACGAACATACATACAAGCCGCAAATCCTACCGCAAAATACAAAGCAGGGAAGAAGGCGAATCTTTTTTTCTGAACGGTAACAAAAACAACCATAATGGCGAGTATTACCGCAAAAGCAATAAGATATGAATCAAAATTTATAATATGTCCCCATGCATCTGAAAACAATGCACCCGCATTATCAAAGAAATTATACGGATTTTCCCGTTTTTGAATATCCGCAACCTTTTCAAGGGCAGCAGTATTCAGTCCGTTGTTTTCATCATAATATCCGTCAACAAAAAGTTCATACTCATTTGCCGAATTTATTCCGACCGAATTAAGCTCCTCACAGTAATCGGAATAGTTTGGAAAAGCATTATCATCGGTCTTATCGGCAAGGACGCTGTATCTGTACAACTCCGAAGTTTCTGCATTTGCATTATTGACCGAATATGAATAATATTCAAGACCGCAGCCGACAAGAACAATAAAGACAAATACAAGCACAAAAGGTCTGAAATACCAGAAGAATTTTCTGAACGGCAACTTGTACTTTCTTTTTGCAATCATATCACCGATGAAGAATGCAATGAAAAATGCAAGTCCCACAAAGAAATATTTGAAACATAAAAATGTTCCGAATATAACTTCAAGTACTCCAATCCAAAACGGGAGAGAGTACCTTTTATTTCTGATAGCATTAAGTGCCATCAGAAACCCTGCCGTAATCAGCAAAGCGGCGGTTTTACTGCTTAAAATGTTTGAATAATGGTCAAATGAAAACAAAATATTCAGCACAAGAGTGAATATGAAAGCCTTGTGCTTTCCGAATTTATCGGCAAAAACAAATGTAACAGAAGAAAAAGCGGCACAGGAGAGAAGAATTTGAAAAAGTACAAAACAGTTGAAATTCAAAAGAATGTACTGCAATGAACCGGTAATTGTCGCAAAAATGTAGTTAATATCATTATTGTAATAGTTATGATACTGACAGATATATAAAGAATTGTAAAAATCGTCAGCACTGTCATAGGAAAATGCAGTAACACCTATAATCAAAGCCATAATAACAATATTAATTGCCAAAGCAAAGAAGGTCTTGCTTTTTAGTGCGTTTAATATTTTATCTTTCATAATAACTCCTCTGCATTATCTTTCTTGTTTAAAAATCACTTTCTTGATCTTCTTTCGTTAATCAAAAGCTGAAGATTCTTCTGTTCGTAAGTATTAAATTTAACATTCTTTTCAAATTCTTCAGCTGTATATTTGCCCTCATACCATGACTGCGAGTTAAAGTATGCATTAAGACTTGCGTCCTTAAAAATTCTGCCTCGTCTTGCATAAATCTCATTAATTGCAAACTGTAAGTCATTATCACTCAAAGCGCTTACCTGTGCGTTGCTGAGATATGAAGAATCACTGTTAGGGAAGATAAATCCGCCGTTATTATTAGTGTTTGTATTGCTTGATGACTGTGAATTTGAATTGCCCGATGAGCTGTTCTGATTATTTGATGACTGATGAGCCTGTGTTGCAGGAGCTTCTGTTTCTCTCTGAATCTGTCCGCTTGAGATAACAAGTTTAACAACTGTACCCGTACTTGCGCTTGTGTCACCTTCCGGAGTCTGGGAGATAATATATCCTTCCGTATAATCATAACTGTATTCATAGTCAGAAATTTCAACGGTAAATCCTGCCTGTTCAAGAAGCTTTTTACCGTAACTGTAACCGTAACCGACAACAGGAACAACATTGTTATATGAAGAAGATGTTGTAACCTGTTCTGTTGTAGCAGGAACTGTAGTAGGCATCGCCGTACTCGGCGCCTGTGTGGTTACTTCGGCAGATGTTGCAGTTTCGGCTGTAGTAGCTTTATTGTCAGTAGATGAATTTGACAAGCCATTATAAACGCAGAAACCGATAAATCCGAGTGCGGCGGCAATTACAACGGCACAAAGAATAATGATAAATTTATTCTTCTTTTTCTTTACATTTTCTTTATTATCTTCTTCATCTTTATATCCGAATTCATTGTCATTATCTTCAAAGCTGTTATCGTCAAAGTCGTTTTTTTCTTCAATTTTTTTAGTATCGTCAGCTTTATTGTCAGTACGCTTAACAGACGGCTCGTCCTCAAAGAAATCACCGTAGTCCTTGCTTGATTCATTGCTTGTAAGAACATTTTTATGGTCTGCACCGGAGTAATCGTCAAACACTTCAACGCTTGTAACAGGGGGAAGAACTTCCGGAGCTACTTCGCTGTTGCTTGAAACATCTTCAAATTCTTCAGCTTTTTTATCTGTAACAGTTTGTTCTTTCTTGTCATCTTCACTTGATACGGAACTGATATCTTCAAATTCAGGCTGTTTTTCTTCTGATACTTCGTCAGTTTTAACCTCGGAATTTTCAGGCTCATCAACTGCATCTGTAACATCAACAACCTCAAATCCGCCGTTTTCATCAGCATCAGACTCACTGACTTCATCTGAATCTACAGGAGCATTACCGTCAACAGGCAAGGATTCCTCACCGGCTAAAACTTCAGCAATGCCAAGCTGTTCGCCGCCTTTAAATTCATTATCAAGAACAGCGTCCTCAACTGTCTGAACCTCATCCTTATCGTCAAAATTATCCTGCGGTTCAGTCGGCTCTGTATCCTCAAATTCATCATAGTCATATTCTTCAAATACATTTCCGTCAAAATCCGTGTTTTCGGGAACAACAACATCGGGATTCGGAACAGGGGAGGATGTACCTATTTCAGCCTTGATAGATGTGAGAGCATTTTTAATGTTGCCTGCATTTTTCCATCGGTTTGTATTATTCGGCTGACATGCAATTACAATAACACTCTTGAGTTTTTCATCGCCCTCAGACGGAGCGGTAACAGCCTTGCCCGAAAATCTTTCTTCACAGGCATTCTTTCTGTCGCATGAATCACTTTCAAACGGAATTTTACCGCCGTTGCACATTGCATACATAATTATTCCGACAGAATAAATGTCAGTTGTATAGTCAACATTTTCCTGCTTGTAAACCTCAGGCGCAACAAATGAGGTATCCGTGATCTTGCCTTCGAAATCTGTAAATCCGCCGATTTTATACCTTCCGTCAGCGGTTACAAAAATATTCTTTGGCGAAATATTACCGTGAAAAATATTCTTTGCTTCCAAAGTTTCAAGCATTTCACTCATCTGAATACCAAAATCAACAACTTCATCCTCAGCGAAAGTTTTGGTTTTCATAAGTTCTTCAAGACTTGTGAGTTCTTCTGTAAATATGTACAAATCACAGGTTTCTTTGTTCTGATTATCCTGAACATAAACATCCAGATAGTTTGAAACACCGTCAAGCTCCTTAACCGATTCAATAAAATCAGCCTCTTCGGTAAAATACTCGGCATGTTCATCGGTATAATTGCTTTTGCCTACAAATGCGTGTCTGAGAATCGCATTTTGAGCAGTATTTTTATCAATCTTTCTTGATACCTTGTAAACTTCACAGCCGTTGTCTTCCCCAACAAATGAAGTAACCTTCCAATCCCTTAAATCTGCCGGCAATTTAATCGTTTTTGCCATACTAACACTCCTTAAATATTTCCTTATTTTTCATATTATATCTAAATCAAGGTCATTAACCCTCACTATCTCATTCTCCGGATTATTGTACCATATTACGAGCTGTTTTACCATAGATATTTCAATTTTTTAAAAAATAATTCTAATTTGTAATTAAATCTGACATAAAAACAGCAGTCCGCCTAAACGAACTGCCGAAAACATAATTTCAGTAAAATATCTTACTCGATTTTATCTGATTTTTATTTTTTCCTTTTTGTTGACTCCGATAATTCCGCCTATTCCTCCTCCCAAAACAGATGACATCAGTTTTAGCAGAGTTAATATCGTTATAGGCTCACCGTTAAAAATCAATGCAATAGATGTTATGACAATAAAAATAAAAAATCCTGTCAGCGAACCCACCGCAAGACCTGCACTTCCTGTAATTCTTGATGATATTATTCCCGACATCAGCGTTGCAACACCGACCATGCCGACCGTGCAGTAATCAAGTATATCTGCTGAAATTACTCCCGATGACATCATCACGGCTGCAAGCAAACACATCAAAATTACCAGTATAAGTATTCCGCATACTGATGAAAACAAAACAGCCTTTGCAAGTAGTTTTTTATCAGACATAAAACAACCCCCGAATATATTCTGTTACAAATATATTCGGGGGAAAGAACATTCATTCAAAAAGTTATTCTTTTGTAGCTTTAGTTTCGTCAGAATCTTTCTTCTTGCCAAAACCAAAGAAGCCTTTCTTTTCAGGCTGACCTGCCTGCTGTGGCTGTTCCTTAACTGTGTCAACAGTAGAAATACACCACTTTTTAAACTTCATCTTAACTCTGTCGGAGCCTGTTTCAATGATGATAGCGTCCTCGTCGTCCTTAATGGCAACTACTCTGCCCATAATTCCGCCGATTGTTGTAATTTCATCACCGATCTCAAGAGAGTTACGAAGCTGAGCTTCTTCTTTTTTCTTCTTTGAGTTAGGTCTGATGAGGAAAAAATAGAGAGCTGCAAAAATAGCAACATAGAAGAGAATCATAAAAATCATACTTGATGACTGATTTCCGCCGCTTGCACTTGCTTCTGCAACTACAGGTAAAAAGTTTGTCATTTTCGTCATTCCTTTCATACAATGTACTGATTATATCAGTTTTAATCACATCTTGCAAGTATTTTTTCTGTTTTGAAAAAATATTAGATACGCACGCCTAAAATATTGCGATATTTCTCGTAAAATTCCATATATGTGCCGTTATCAAGCTGAGTTCTGATAACTTCCATAAGATTATTGTAAAAATAGAGGTTGTGCAAAACGGCAAGTCGCATTCCGAGCATCTCACCGCTCTTGAGAAGATGTCTTATGTATGCCCTTGAAAAGTTTCGGCAAACGGGGCAGTCACAATGCTCGTCAATCGGAGATTCATCTGTTTCATATTTTGCATTATTGATGTTACGCACTCCGTCCCAAGTGAAGAGCTGACCGTGTCTTGCGTTTCTGCTCGGCATAACACAGTCAAAAAGATCAACACCTCTTGCAACGCTTTCAAGAATATTCACGGGAGTTCCGACTCCCATAAGATATCTGATTTTATCTTTCGGAGCAAACGGCTCAACCTCTTCAATGATATGGTACATCGTTTCTGCAGGCTCACCCACGGCAAGACCTCCGATTGCATAGCCGTCAAGATTAAGCTCTGCAATTTCTTTCATATGATTGACGCGCAAATCGTCATAGATACCGCCCTGATTTATGCCGAACAGCATCTGGTTTTTATTTATGGTATCATCAAGACTGTTGAGCCTTTTCATCTCTGTAACGCATCTTTTAAGCCATCTTGTGGTTCTTTCAACGCTGTTTTTTGTATATTCATATGGAGAAGGGTTTTCAACGCATTCGTCAAATGCCATCGCAATTGTAGATGCAAGATTTGACTGGATTCTCATACTCTCCTCAGGTCCCATAAAAATTTTGCGGCCGTCAATGTGAGAATTGAAGTAAACGCCTTCTTCTTTAATATTTCTCAACTTTGCAAGAGAGAACACCTGAAATCCGCCGCTGTCGGTAAGGATAGGACCGTTCCACCTTGTAAATTTGTGAAGTCCGCCCATTTGCTTAACCTTTTCATCACCCGGACGAAGATGCAGATGATAGGTGTTGCAAAGCTGAACCTGACATTTTATATTCTTTAAATCAAGCGCAGAAACAGCACCCTTGATTGCACCGCATGTTGCAACATTCATAAAGGCGGGAGTCTGAACCGTACCATGAACCGTAACGAATTCGCCTCGTCTTGCGCTGCCTTCCTTTTTAATTACCTTAAACATAAATCCTTAAAATCCTCCTATGATATGAACATAGCGTCACCGAAAGAGAAGAATCTGTACTTTTCCTTTACAGCTTCTTTGTATGCATTCATAATAAAATCATATCCCGCAAAAGCGGACACAAGCATAATGAGTGTACTTTCGGGAAGATGAAAGTTAGTAATAAGTCCGTCAAGCACCTTAAATTCAAATCCGGGATAAATAAAAATATCCGTAAATCCCTCACAGGGTTTGATTTCTCCGTACATTGCCGCAACACTTTCAAGCGTTCTGCAGGATGTTGTGCCGACTGCAATAACCCGTCCGCCGTTTTTCTTAGTTTCATTTATGAGCTTTGCGGTTTCTTCGGGGACTTCGTAATGCTCGCTGTGCATTTTATGCTTTGTAACATCGTCAACCTTAACCGGTCTGAATGTACCGAGTCCCACATGAAGTGTAACATACGCAATCTTTACACCCTTAGCCTTGATTCTGTCCATAAGCTCGGTTGTAAAGTGAAGTCCTGCCGTCGGAGCTGCCGCAGAACCGAGTTCATGGCTGTAAACCGTCTGATAGCGTTCCTTGTCTTTAAGCTCGGCAGTAATATAAGGGGGAAGAGGCATTTGACCGATTTTGTCAAGAGTGGTAAAGAAATTCTCTTCGCAATCAAAATCAACTATTCTGTTGCCGTCATCCCTAACATCAACAACTGTTGCACGCAAAATCCCGTTGCCAAACGAAAATTTTGTGCCTACTCTTGCTTTTTTACCGGGTTTGCAGAGTGTTTCCCAACGATTGTTTGCAATTTGTTTCAGAAGCAGAAATTCAACTTTTGCACCTGTTTCATCTTTGATACCGTAAATTCTTGCAGGCAAAACTCTTGAATCGTTGGCAACAAGAAGATCTCCCTCGTTAAGATAATCAATAATGTCATAAAAATGTTTATGCTCCAGAGTTTGTTTTTCTCTGTCAAGCACAAGCAGTCTTGAACTGTCTCTCGGTTCAAGCGGAGTCTGTGCGATAAGCTCTTTAGGCAAATCGTAATAAAAATCACTAGTCTTCATTTTATTTCCTTTCAAGAACTAAAATTGCTTTTTAAAAGCTGTTCTGTCAAAAATCTTTGTAAAACACAAGTATTTGTCCTGTAAAATTCTCAAAATAATTGACATTACCCTTTTAAAATGATATATTATCTTATTATGAGCAGTTTGCATAATCGACAAACAGTCGTGTTTTCAGACATCTCTTCATATAATATAATATTTGTTTGAATAAGGCAACCGCTTTTTTAAAATTTGTTTAATTCGGAGGAATTATTATGAAAAAGTATAAAGTCGGTATTATCGGCGCTACCGGTATGGTAGGTCAGCGTTTTACACTTCTTCTTGAGAATCACCCGTGGTTTGAGGTTACTGTTCTTGCCGCAAGTAAGAGAAGTGCAGGCAAAACATACGGTGAAACAGTTGAAGGCAGATGGCATATGACTGCTCCTCTTCCTGAGAAGTACAAGGATATGGTTATCGTTGACGCTGAAAATGTTGAAGAGGTTGCATCACAGGTTGATTTCTGTTTCTGCGCAGTTAATATGAAGAAGGATGAAATCCGTGATCTCGAAGACAGATATGCAAAGGCAGAGTGTCCTATCGTATCAAACAACAGTGCTCATCGTTTTACAGATGATGTTCCTATGGTTATTCCTGAAATTAATGCCGATCACATTAAGATTATTGACGCTCAGAGAAAGCGTCTCGGCACAAAAAGAGGCTTTGTTGCAGTTAAGTCCAATTGCTCACTTCAGAGCTATGTTCCTGCAATTCATCCTTTAAAGGCACTCGGCGTTGACAAGGTTCTTGCTTGCACATATCAGGCAATTTCAGGCGCAGGCAAAACATTTAAGACATGGCCTGAAATGGTAGATAATGTTATTCCTTATATCGGCGGTGAGGAAGAGAAGTCAGAGCAGGAGCCGCTTAAAATCTGGGGTAAGATTGAAGGCGACAAGATTGTTAAAACCGATGATATTTCAATCACATCACAGTGCATCCGTGTTCCCGTATCAGACGGTCACACAGCAGCTGTATTTATGTCATTTAAGGACGGCGTAAAGAAACCTACTGTCGAAGAAATTATTGACATTTGGTCAAACTACAGCGGCAGAGCACAGGAACTCAATCTTCCGAGTGCGCCAAAGCATTTTCTCCACTACTTCACAGAACCCGACCGTCCGCAGATTAAATCTGAAAGAAATCTTGAAAACGGTATGGCAGTATCGGTTGGCAGATTAAGACCTGATACTCAATATGATTACAAGTTCGTTTGTATGTCACACAACACATTAAGAGGCGCAGCAGGCGGTGCAGTTCTTCTTGCAGAGCTCCTTTGTGCTGAGGGCTACATGGACTGATTACTTACGGAGGTAAATTATGTCTAACCACATTTTTACAGGCTCAGGTGTTGCACTTATCACTCCTATGAAGTCTGATGGAAGCGTAAACTACGATGTTCTCGGCGATCTCGTAGAATTTCATGTTCAAAACGGTACCGACGCAATTATTGTATGCGGTACAACAGGTGAGGCGGCAACTCTTTCGGAAAAAGAGCATTGCGAAACAATTTCTTTCGTTGCAGAAAAGACAAACGGCAGAATTCCTGTTATTGCAGGTACAGGCAGTAACGATACTTCAACAGCCGTTATGCTCTCAAAATCTGCCGCAAGCACAGGCGTTGACGCACTTCTCTGCGTAACTCCTTACTACAATAAAACATCTCAGCAGGGTCTTGTAAGACACTTCAATGTTGTCGCAGATTCGGTTGATATTCCGATTATTCTTTACAATGTTCCTTCAAGAACCGGCTGTAACATCAAGCCAAAGACTTATCAGGAGCTTTGCAAGCATCCTAACATCGTTGCCGCAAAAGAGGCAAGCGGCGACATCTCTCAGGTTGCTCTCATCCGTTCACTTTGCGGTGACAATCTTGACATCTACTCAGGTAACGATGACCAGACTGTTCCTTTCATGTCACTCGGTGCTCTCGGTGTTATCTCTGTATTCGCAAACATCTGCCCCAAGGAAATGCATGACATCTGTCAGCTTTGCCTTGACAATGACTTTGCAGAGGCACAGAAGCTTAACTTCCACTATCTTGAGCTTATGCATATGCTTTTCAGCGATGTTAACCCGATCCCGGTAAAGACTGCCATGAACCTCTTCGGCTATGAAGCAGGCGAATGCAGACTTCCGCTCGTACCCATGAGCGTTCAGGGTTACCATGACCTCAAGGATTGCATGGAGAAGTATGACCTTTTAAGCAAGAAGGTTAAATAATCAACCTTTGATTCGTTTAAAATTCAAGAAGTTTAAGGGGAATAAAAATGGTAAATATAGCAATAGTCGGTTGTAACGGTAAAATGGGCTGCTTTGTGGCACAGGCTGTTCAGAGCCGTGAGGATTGTAATGTTTTGTTCGGTGTTGACGCATTCGGTGAAAGTAATTATGATTTTGATGTTTTCAAGACTTTTGACGAGGCAACCGAAACACCTGATGTAATCATTGATTTTTCAAATCCTGCAGCTCTTGACGGTATGCTTTCGTATGCAGTTGATAACAAAGTACCTTGTGTTATCTGCACAACAGGCTTTTCTAAAGATCAGATTGCAAAAATCGAAGATGCGGCAAAGACAATTCCTGTTTTCTATTCAGGTAATATGTCACTCGGCATCAATCTTCTTATTGAGCTTTCAAAAGAGGCTGCAAAAATTCTCGGAAACCAGTTCGATATTGAAATCGTTGAAAAGCATCATAATCTTAAGCTTGACGCTCCGAGCGGAACAGCTCTTATGATTGCAGACGGAATTTCGGAACAGCTTGACGAAGATCCGCAGTATGTCTATGACAGACACAGCTACCGCAGAAAGCGTTCAAAGAACGAAATCGGTATTCATTCCGTAAGGGGCGGCACAATTGTAGGCGAACACGAAGTTATCTTTGCAGGTCACGATGAGGTTGTAACAATCTCTCATCAGGCTCAGTCAAAAGAAGTTTTCGCTGTCGGTGCTGTTAATGCGGCAGTATTTCTTAAAGATCAGAAAGCAGGTATGTACAACATGGGAAACCTTCTTTCTGAAAAAATGAACTGAAAAACAACACCTTTAAGCACGGCATAAAAGCCGTGCTTTCTTTTATGTCCAAACTTTGACTACTTTCATAATATGTAGTGTGATATATTGTTTTGAGATGTCACAAAGATTTAACAAAGGGTGGAAGTTATGGAAAATAATTTAATAATATTCGGCTCGGTAACTCTTGCCATGAAGAGCCGTAACCTACTTTTAAAAAACAATATTAAATCAGGGCTTGTAAGAACTCCTATACACCTCAATCGAAAATCATGCGGATACAGCCTTTATGTCCCGGGAAATTTTGAAAGGGCATTGGAAATTATCAGGAGTAACGGTATTGCTGTTAAAGGAACAGCCGCTGTTGATACCTTATGATATATTTTGACAACGGTGCAACCACCTTTCCGAAACCCTTATCCGTAAGAAAAGCGATTAATGAAGCTATGTCCTACTACGGAGCAAATCCGGGAAGAAGCGGTCACAAAATGTCGGTAAAATCATCCGAAATAATGTATTCCTGCCGAGATAATGCCGCAAAACTTTTTGGCTCGGAAAATCCCGAAAATATAATATTCACGCTTAACTGCACAACGGCTTTAAACACAGTTATTAAAGGCATATTAAAACAGGGCGACCATGCCGTAATTTCATCACTTGAGCATAATGCTGTCGTCAGACCGCTTGAAACACTCAAGAAAAATAAGATTGAATACTCTGTTGCCGAATGTGTCCCTTATGATGATGAACAAACAATCGAGAATTTCAGAAAACAATTCAAATCTAACACAAAACTTGTAATCTGTACCCATGCTTCAAATGTATTCGGCATCAAACTTCCGATAGAAAGAATAGGCGCTCTTTGCAGATTAAACGGCATCCTTTTTTGTGTAGATGCCGCGCAAAGTGCAGGAACAGCAGATATAAACCTTTCTGACAGTTGTATTGATTTTCTCTGCACCGCAGGTCACAAAGGGCTTTACGGACCGATGGGAACAGGCTTGCTTATTATAAACAGCGAAACAACTCCGGACAGTCTTATTCAGGGAGGAACGGGAAGTGATTCCGCAAACCTCAATCAGCCTGAAATTCTCCCCGATAAGTACGAAAGCGGAACCCCGAATCTTCCGGGAATAGCAGGGCTTAATGCAGGAATAAAGTTTGTCCTGAACAAAAAAACAGACAGAATATATAATTCCGAGTTAGGTCTTGCACGAATGCTCTACAAAAGGCTTGAAAAAGCGGAAAATGTAATATTATACACCAAAATGCCTGAGAAAAGTCACAGCGTTCCTGTAATTTCCTTTAATATTAAAAATACCGAAAGCGAAACAGTTGCAAAAATTCTTAATGACAGCTACAACATTGCCGTAAGAGCAGGACTCCATTGTGCGCCCCTTGCACACAAAAGCTTCGGCACTCAGGATACAGGAACCGTAAGAGCTGTTGTATCGGCATTTACAACCAAAAATGATGTTGTATATTTTGCAAATGCCGTAAGTCGTATTTCTAAGAACAACAAACAGAAAAAAACAATTTAAAAAGGTTGCAATTAATAACAAAAGTATGTTAGAATAATAATGAGGAATTTAAAAATAAAGGAAGGGGAAAGCAGATTGGAAATATTTAACAGCATTCTTTCCATTATCAAGACTATACAGCTAAGAGATATTGTCGATATTCTTGCAATTGCACTGTTGATTTTCGGACTGTTCAAGCTTATTCAGGAAACAAGAGCAGTTCAGCTTCTCAAAGGTGTAATTATGCTCCTGATAGTGTATTTTCTTTCGTCTCTGTTTGGTCTTGTTATGCTTTCATCCCTGTTGCGAACATTTTTCGAGGCAGCAGTTGTTGTTATTGCTATCATCTTTCAGCCGGAAATCAGAAAGGCTCTTGAACAGATGGGACGTAACAACACCTATAAAAAATATATAAAAATATTTACTAAGCACCACAAAGGTGATGAATGGAAAAAGGCTGTAGAAAAGTCAATCGTAGATGCGGCTGACACAGCAGTTCTTTTTTCTCGTTCAAAAACAGGTGCTTTGCTTGTGTTTGAAAGAGAAACCATGCTTTCCGATATAGCCGCTACAGGCACAATTATTGATGCCGAAACATCAGTAGCTCTGTTCGGCAATATATTTTTTAACAAAGCACCATTGCATGACGGTGCAAGCATTATCCGTGACGGAAAACTTTTTGCAGCAGGATGTATTTTACCGCTCACATCAAATCGTAATGTAGATATCAATCTCGGTACACGACACAGAGCAGGACTCGGTATCAGTGAACAAAGCGACGCTGTTGTCCTTATAGTAAGTGAAGAAACAGGTGTAATTTCTCTTGCGGTAAACGGTATTTTGCTCCGTGAGTTTACAAGAGAAGAACTAATCAAAAAGCTTGAACAGTTTCTCATCTATGATCGTGGCTATGACGATGATGAACCGCCCAAAAAGTTTTTTCAGAAGAACCCGAAAAGTTCAAAAAGAGAGAAGGCTGAAAAATGAAAAAGAAAAAACTCTCTCTCAACAAACTGTTTCAAAATAACAAATTTCTGATTATACTCGCCCTTGTGATCTCAACAATAACATGGGTTTATATGAGTATGGGTACAACAAATGATACAACCGTAACAATAAGCAATATTCCCATTCAGATTGAATTGCCTGACCAGCTTGATAACAACGGGTTGCAGGTATTCCGTGATACGAAGCAGACTGCCACGGTAACCGTAACAGGCAGCAGAGCCGTTCTCGGTTCTATCGGAACGAAGGATATTACTGTCACGGGTGCTACAAACGGAATTGACTCGGCAGGAACTTATCAACTTTCGCTTTCAGCCGTAAAAGCCAACCCGAGTGCCAACTTTCAGATTATCTCAACCGTTACGCCGTCAAATGTCAATGTAATTGTTGATTATCAGCGTGAAACAAGTTTTCCGATTCAGGAAAATGTTGTTTACAAGGTTGCCGACGGATACTATGCGTCAACTTCTCTTGCATCAAAGAATATCACAATCTCAGGTCCTCAAACAGAGATTGCCAAAATTGCAAAGGTTTCGGCATCGGCAGAACTTGACAGTATACTAAATGCACCGACCTCAACGACCGCAAATATTGTGCTTTATGATAAAACAGGAAATAAAATTTCCACCGAGCTTCTTACAATGGAGTTTACGGATGTTGAGGCTACAATTTCCGTTCTCCCCGAAAAGACGGTAAATGTAATTCCTGAGTTTATTAACAAACCTAAAGGTCTTGATTTAAACGATGATATGCTTACGGTTGAGCCTTCAAATATTCTGCTTGCAGGTCCAAAAGAAGTGCTTGACAAGACTGACAGCGTAAAGCTTGAGTCTATCGATTTTGCAACACTTTCAAACAAGCGTTATGAGTACGATACGCAGGGAATAAACATCCCGAGTGACTGCAAAAATATCAGTAACTCAACCTCCGCAAAGCTTGTACTTGATCTCAGCGGTCTGTCCAAGAAAACCTTCACCGTTGATTCATTCAAAGTAAGCGGTCTTTCTTCAAAATACAAAGCCGATGTAACACAAACAAGTATGAATGTTACCGTAATTGGCAGCGAAAAGGAACTTAAAAGCCTTAAAAGCTCAGATATTGAAGGCGTAATTGACACCTCAGATCAGAGCGGAACAGTAGGCTCGGTTCAGATGCCTGTTACCTTCAAACTCAGCGGTACTGACACCTGTTGGGTAAGCGGAAGCTACAAGGCAAATATCACAATCAGCGAAAAATAACCCATAAAAACCGCAGGCATTTTGATGTCTGCGGTTTAGTTTATTTGTATTAAATTACATTCTGATTCGATTTGAACTGCCTCGCCTTACAAAAGCTTTGTTCATATCGTCAGTATTGTGATATCTCACACTCTGTACAAGACCTAGACTAATGAGCGTACTCAAAGCCGAAGTACCTCCCGAACTGAACAGGGGAAGGGTTATTCCGACTACAGGAAGAAATCCAAGCACCATTCCTATATTTACAATTGTTTGCGACGCTATCATTGAAAACACACCGTAGCAGATATACTTGCCTTCAAATTCACTTGAATTTTTTGCATTCAAAATCACTTTTAATATAATAAAAAACAAAATCAGCAAAAGCGCCATGCATCCGACAAATCCGAGTTCCTCTCCTGCAACGGTAAAGATAAAATCGTTTTCCTGTTCGGGGACGATTGAATGTTCAACACGCTGTCCGTTAAAAAGTCCGCTTCCGAAAGCTTCGCCGCTTGCAATTGAAACCTTCCCCTGATACTGTTGCCAACCGTAATTTGTAAGTGCATTCCCGTCAAGGTCAAACAAAGCAAGAACCCTGTTGCGATGTTCTTCATTCATAAACACATTCCATATAATCGGAATTGCACACACAAGCAATCCTCCGAAAATGACAAAATATCTCAGTTGGACACCTGCCGCAAATGTCATAACCAAAAACATAAGTGCAAATATAAGAACCGTACCGTCATCACCCTGAATATGAATAATTGCCATTGGTATCATTGCATGAAGTGCAAGGAAAAGTACTCCCGAAAACTTTTCAATCATTTTCTTTTCTCTCAGCCACGACAAATGCTTTGAAAAAGTTATGATAAAACAGATTTTTATAAACTCAGATGGCTGAATTGAAAATCCGCCCGGAAGATTAATCCATGCCGTATCATCTGTTCCGCTAACCTGAACTCCGAACACAAACACAAGTCCGGCAAGAACAATTCCCACTATTGCGGCAATGTACCATTTTCGTATAAGAAATCTGTAATCGGCAATTGATATAAAGACCGATGCCGCAAGACCGACAGACACAGCGATAATCTGAGTTCTTAGATAACTGTATTCCCCCGATCGTTGCATACTCGCAATCAAAAGAAAACTGTACGCAACAGCGGTCAAGGTCAACAGCCACAACACTGCGTCACACTGTCTGAAATATTCATAAATATTTGTAATAACTTTTTTCACCCAAAACAACCTTTGAAATTAATTTTACCCTATAATTATATTAAATTACGCTCTCAATATCAAGTATAATTTCAATACAGAATAATACAAGTTTCGCATTTTGTTATAATAATAAAAACATGAATTTGATTCGGAGGTATATTATGTTATCTGATATCGAAATTGCTCAGAGTGCAGAATTAAAGCCTATTGCAGAAATTGCAAATCAGCTTGGGATTTCTGCTGATGAGCTTGAGTTTTACGGAAAGTACAAAGCAAAACTTTCTGATGAACTTGCAGACCGTGTAAAGGACAATCCTGACGGAAAGCTCATCCTCGTAACAGCAATCAACCCAACACCGGCAGGCGAGGGCAAAACCACCACTTCTGCAGGTCTTGGTCAGGCAATGGCTAAAATCGGTAAAAAGGCAATCATCGCACTCCGTGAACCGTCGCTCGGTCCTGTATTCGGAATTAAAGGCGGTGCCGCAGGCGGCGGTTATGCACAGGTTCTTCCGATGGAGGACATCAACCTTCATTTCACAGGTGATATGCACGCAATTACAGCAGCCAACAACCTTTGTTGCGCGATGCTTGACAACCATATTCAGCAGGGCAACACACTCGGCATTGATCCGAGAAGAATTCTCTTCAAGCGTTGTCTTGATATGAATGACCGTGCATTAAGAAATATCACAATCGGTCTTGGCGGTAAGGTGAACGGTGTTCCGAGGGAAGATCACTTCATCATTACAGTTGCATCGGAAGTTATGGCAATTCTCTGTCTTGCAAATGATATCTCCGACCTTAAAGAAAGGCTCGGCAACATTCTTGTTGCATACACATACAGCGGTGAACCCGTTTTTGCCAAAGATTTGAAAGCAGAGGGGGCAATGACTGCACTTCTCAAGGATGCAATCAAGCCTAACCTTGTTCAGACGCTTGAGGGTACTCCTGCAATTATGCACGGCGGACCTTTTGCAAATATCGCTCACGGCTGTAACAGCATAAGAGCAACAAAGCTTGCATTAAAGCTTGCCGATTACTGTATTACAGAGGCAGGTTTCGGCTCGGATCTCGGTGCTGAGAAGTTTCTTGACATCAAGTGCAGATATGCCGGCATTGCTCCGTCGGCAATTGTAATCGTGGCAACATGCCGTGCATTAAAATACAACGGCGGCGTTCCAAAGTCAGAGGTTTCAAATGAAAACATTGAGGCACTCAAAAAAGGCATTGTAAACCTCGGTGTTCACATTGACAATATGAGAAAGTACAATGTTCCCGTAGTTGTAGCGATTAATCAGTTCGGTACAGATACAGATGAAGAACTCAAATACATTGAAGAATATTGCATTTCAAAGGGTGCAGACTTTGCCCTTTCAAATGTATTCGGAAAAGGCGGAGAAGGCGGCGTAGAGCTTGCAAATAAGGTAGTAGAGGCTTGTGAAAAGCCGTCTGCATTTAAACCGCTCTATTCACTCGACCTCACACTCAAGGAAAAAGTTGAAAAGATTGCAAAGGAAATCTACGGTGCGTCAAAGGTAAACTACACAACAGCCGCAGAAAAAGCAATCAAGGAAGTTGTGGCACTCGGCGGAAACAAACTTCCCATATGTGTGGCAAAAACACAGTATTCACTTTCAGATGATCCTACAAAGCTCGGTGCTCCAAAGGATTTTGAAATCACAGTAAGAGATGTAACAATTTCAAACGGTGCAGGTTTTGCAGTAATTTATACAGGCAATATTATGACAATGCCGGGACTACCGAAAGTTCCTGCCGCAGAAAAAATTAATATTGATGAAAACGGCAAAATCAGCGGACTTTTCTGATATGGTTAAATTGATTTCTCACAGCGCCGATGAAACTGAGCAAATCGGCGAAAAAATTGCAAAAAAGCTCCACGGCACAGAGGTAATAGCCCTTTTCGGCGGACTCGGTATGGGCAAAACCGCCTTTACAAGAGGACTGGCAAGAGCCCTCGGTGTTGATGACGGTGTGTCAAGCCCTACTTTCGCCCTTGTAAACGAATACAGCGGAAAGTACAATATCTATCATTTTGATATGTACAGAGTTAATTCATGGGATGATTTGTACTCAACGGGATTTTTTGACTACATTGACAACGGCATTCTCGTAATTGAGTGGAGTGAAAATATAGAAGGCGCACTTCCCGAAAATGCAATCAGAATAACGATTGAAAAAGGGGAGAGCGATGACGAAAGAATCTTTGAAATTGAAGGTGTTGAAATTTGAAAATTCTGTCTGTTGACACATCTGCAACAGCTGCATCTGTTGCACTTTCAGAAGAGGGCAAGCTAATCGGTGAAACTTTTATAAACACAAGTCTTACCCACAGTCAGACGCTCATCCCTATGGTTGAACAGCTTTTGAACAATACAAAAACGGAAATATCAGATATTGACGCAATTGCTGTCAACGCAGGTCCGGGTTCATTCACGGGAGTAAGAATCGGTGTTGCGGCAGTAAAAGGTCTTGCTTTTGCAAATAATATACCGTGTGTTCCGGTTTCAACACTTGAGAGTATGGCTTATAATTTTCTTTCAACCGACTGTATTGTATGTGCCGTAATGGACGCACGCTGTTCACAGGTATACAATGCACTGTTTGAAATTAAAAACGGAGTTGTTACCCGACTTTGTGATGACAGAGCATTAAAAAACGAACTGCTGTCTGTTGACGGAAGAATCATCATAGCAGGTGACGGTACCGATATTACCTGTAAATACATCGGTAATGAAATTAAAAATGCAGAGTCTGCTCCCGTAAATCTTAAATATCAGAGAGCGTCTTCAACTGCACTTGTTGGATTTGAAATGATTAATAACGGACAAACCGTTTCGGCACAAGAGCTTATGCCGGTATATCTCCGCTTGCCTCAGGCACAGCGTGAGCTTAATAAAAAACTTGGAGGTAGAACAAAATGATAGCACTCGGATGCGACCACGGCGGATATAACCTTATCTGCGCAATCAAAAAATATCTGGATGAAAAAGGACTTGAATACAAAGAGTACGGCACTTTCAGCGAAGAAAGCGTTGATTATCCGGTTTATGCCTACAAGGTAGCAACTGCAATTACTTCAGGCGAATGCTCAACAGGCATTCTCTGTTGCGGTACAGGCATCGGTATCTCAATTGCCGCAAACAAGGTAAAGGGAATCAGAGCCGCAGTTGTTTCAAACGAATTTTGTGCTGAAATGACTCGCAGACACAATAACGCAAATATCCTTTGTATGGGCGGCAGAGTTACAAGCGAAGAAGATGCTGTTAAATTTGCTGACATCTTCCTTAACACACCTTATGAAGGCGGCAGACACGAAAACCGTGTGTCAATGATTACAGACATTGAAAACGGTACTTTTAAAGCATAAACAAATTAAAAATAAGATTAAAACGCTCTTTTTATTAAGGGCGTTTTTCTTTTTGAAACTTAGATTTCTTATTTGTAATATTTTGTAATTGTTATTTCTGATATAGAACCATTTCACAAATATTAATTCTATTCAGGAAATTAAGAAAAATTATTCTTTCTCAGTCAGAATTATGTGTTGTGCTAATTGTATAATATTATTAATGGAGCTTCTGCTTATAAGTGCATTATAACTACTATATTTCAATTTGTAACCAAATTTACGAAAAAAATTTCAAATTTTTAAATTTATTTACAAAAAACCCTTGTTTTTTTTCCTTTTTAGTATTATAATAACATCACAATGTTTTTAAAGAATTTTAAAAAAGAATTAAAACGATTTGGGAGAGAGTAAAAATGAGATTAAGAAAACAGGAACTTGGAGACAGAAACCTCGTAGGAAGCAGGGTTGAGGCTGTAAGAAAGCAGAAAGGTATGAAGCAAAAGGAACTTCTTGCCCAATTACAGGTTAACGGCGTCGATATGAACGCATCAGGACTTTCAAAGCTTGAAGGTCAGATTCGTTTCGTGACAGATGTTGAGCTTGTTGCACTTGCCGATATTCTTGAAGTGTCTGTTGACTACCTTCTCGGAAGAGAAAACTGATTTTTTAACCGAATCTTTAAATTGCACCGTAGATTTTTTCTGCGGTGCTTTTATTAGCAGACAAAACCGTTGATATAAAAAGAATAACCGCAACAGTAATAGGGGAGATGAATGTGATTGACCTCAACAACATTGAAAAATACAGAGAAAACAATCGAATAGAGGCCAAAAAGGCAACAGGTGGATTACCTAAAAGCTTGTGGGAAACATATTCATCCTTTGCAAATACACTCGGAGGAATTATACTTTTAGGTGTAGAAGAATACAGGGACAAATCGCTTCATCCCGTAAATCTTCCCGATCCGGATGAACTTATTGAGGAATTTTGGGAGATAGCAAACGATATTCAAAAAGTAAGCACAAACATTCTTTCATATGATGATGTTTATGTGCAAAAAATTGAAGAAAAGCATATTATCGTTATTACAGTGCCAAAAGCAAAAAGATTTGACCGTCCCGTGTATCTTGACGGCAGCATTCATAATTCATACAGAAGAAACGGCGAGGGTGACTACCGTTGCACACTCGACCAAATTAACGCTATGGTGCGTGATTCCGAGATTAAAACACAGGATATGAATATCATCGAATGCATGACTGCTTCCGTATTTAATACCGATTCACTCCATAGCTACCGAATAAAAATGTCAACTGTTAAGCCAAATAATCGGCTTCAAAATTTGTCGGATAAAGATTTCTTGCAGGCAATAGGAGCAATCGGACTAGGGGAAGACCTTTTGTTTCACCCTACAGCCGCAGGACTTCTTATGTTCGGTAAGTCAGAGTTCATCAAAAAAGAATATCCGTACTATTGTCTTGAATATAAGGAAACAACACAAGATGATAAACACACAATTATTTCATCAGATTTAAATTCTGACTGTGAAAACCTTTATGATTTCTTTATAAAGGTCTTTGAAAAAATTTCATACGATATAAAACTGACAGCAAACATAAAATCAGACATTACACCGATTACAACTGCCTTACAGGAAGCTCTTGCAAACTGCCTTATAAATGCCGACTATTATGGTTCAAACGGTGTTGTTATTATGAAAGATGATGAAAGCATTACAATATCCAATCCAGGCGGATTTAGAGTTGAACTCGACGCAGCAAGAGCGGGCGGTATATCCGACCCCAGAAACACGGCAATTATGCGTATGTTTAATTTGATAGGAATCGGCAGTAACGACGGCTTTGGTATTTCTAATATTTTCTCCGTTTGGAAAAGTCACGGACTTGTTCTGCCGGTCATTGAAGAAAGTTTCAAACCCGAAAGCATCACCCTAAAGCTTTCGTTTGTTCCCGAAAGTAAATCAACTAATACTCAAATTTTACAAAATCGTCCCGATATTGAAACAGACAGACAGGATGCCGTAATTTCATACATTACTGACAACATTACGGTAACTTCAAAAGAAATTTCCGAACTTCTCGGAATAAGTCATAAAAAATCGAAGCAACTTCTTCACCGACTTATGGCAAAGGATTTTGTTATAATCAAAAACGGAAAATACACCCTAAAAGCATAGAAGGAACTTAATCAAATTTCGGAACATCAATCCGCATAAGCGTTGCTTATAATTGCTAGGTTGCTTATTTTTGAGAAAACAGTCTGCAGTAAATAAATGCCAAAAATAAATTCGCCTATATCTGCCTTTCATGTGCCACAACAGGCTGTTCATAACTCTGCTGTTCAAAGTCTTGCAAGACGATCTCACAGGTGCAGTTGTGCCGATTGATAATTTGAGTATGGTTGTTTCAATAATCTTTTCGTACATGATTTTCAAAAAAAATGTCCGCAAAATCAAGCATAAGTATTCATATAATAATCGCAGACACTTATTTATGCTTTTACGGATTAAATTTAAAATTTACAAATTTGTGTAATTTTGCTTGACAATCGCACAAAAAACAAGTACAATAAACAAGGTAAATCACTAATATTCGGAGACGTATCGAAGTGGTCATAACGGACATGACTCGAAATCATGATGCCCCTTGAGGGACGAGGGTTCGAATCCCTCCGTCTCCGCCATAAAAAACACCGTAGTTCTGTTAGAATTACGGTGTTTTTTGCTCAATATCAATAGTCGGGGGGAAAATCCGAAAAATTCAAATATATGATATTTATAAGTGGCTAATTATTTTCATGTCCTGTATTTATTGATAAGTATAATCTAAAAATCCTGTTATGATTGCAGTCCCACTTCTTTTTGATATTCATTACTTTCTAACTTGGTAATATTCTGATTTGTAATAAATCCTAAACACGGTGGAAAGTTCTCTGAAGCCTTAACGGCAGATTTGCTACTATAAAACAGAATTTTCTGTCTGTGTGAATAACACATTTATCACGAGCTTTTTCTTTGTAACAACAAGTTAATTTATGCATAAAATATCATTGAATAAAATAACGGTTGGTGAAAAAGGTGGCATTGAGTACAAGAGAATTGCTTGCAAGGCTTTTAAAATGTGAGGCAGGTGGGGAAGGTGAAAACGGAATGCGTGCCGTTGCATCGGTAATTGTAAACCGAACCCGTGTTCCAAACGGGGAATTTGCAAGAATCAGCAAGGGCGGAGATTTCCGTGCCATAATGGAACAACCAAATCAATTTACCTGTCTTAAAACAACTGTCGGAGGACAATATAATCCTCAGAATGTTTACAATATACACCCTGATGAAATTCATTATAACATTGCCGATTGGGCATTGGCAGGCAATACCGATTCATCTGTCGGAAATTCAATTTTCTATTTTAATCCATTTTCAGATACCTGCCCAACATTTTTTCCGTCAAACAACGGAGTAATTTACAACAGGGTAGGAGATCATTGCTTTTATTCGCCTACCGAGGCTTATTCCAAAACATAAAGGAGCATAGCTTAATGGATAATTCTTCAAATATGACAGTTAATACAACTCCTATGGCAAATCAGATTAATCCCGAACATCTTTACGGACTTGATAAAAACAAAGCCTGTATCAACAATTCATGTCCGTCAAACCCAGCGGATATCGGATATTATATTCCTGCGATTGACGAAATTATACGACACAATCCGTGCGCACCGTCTGTTGCACACAATGATATTGCACACAATGATATGACAGAAAAAGTTCAAAAATCAAATGACAATCCCTCACTTGAACAGGCAGAAATAGCATATGAAGAGGGCGGTAGTACATCGGAAGAGCAACCTAAAAATATAAATAAATACAGCGGAAGTCTTCAAAATATACCGTTTATTAAGGACTTAAAAAAAATAGATACATCTATACCTGTTTTGCCTGCAACCCCTGCCACAACGGCGAGCCCCGGAGCTACTGTTGCAACGCCGATAATGCAGAATATCGGAATGTCGATGAGTGATTATCAATATCCTTTTCCTGTAACAGCCGAAAATCTGAGATATCACAACGGTTTTATGCGAACACAAATCGGAAGAAGAATCACCGTTGATTTTCTCATGGGAGCAAACACAATTGTTCAAAAAACAGGCTATCTTTTAGGGGTTGCTCAGGATTACATCCTTATAAATGAGATTGACACCAACGACATCACAACCTGTGATTACTACAATATAAAATTTATAAGGTATTATTACTAAACCACAGCGGCAAAAACTAAAGTTTATAGTTTTTGCCGCTGTTTTATTGTCATTATTTGCTATGTGTACATCATTTCATTATTTTAACATATAATTTTCTATAGTGTAAAAAATTAAAAAATTGTAAGAAATATTGAATTATTGCTGTAATTTGTGATATAATAAACGAGCTGATGTTATCGCTTTACAATGCTAAAGTGATAATATTCATTATATTATCAAACATTGGAGATGAATTTATGTTCTGTGAAAAATGCGGCAATAAGCTTAGCGAGGGAGATGCTTTTTGCGAAAAATGCGGAGCCCCTGTTCCTCAGGAAAATCCCGTTACAGCAGAAGACAACGGAGTAAATCAAAACAATCAGCAGTTCACACAACCTGTAAATTTTGACAACAATGCTAATGTCACAGAAGGTGTACAGCAGGCGGCACAACCATATCAGGTTCAGAGTCAGCCAAAAGTTAAGAAGCCTTTCCCGACAAAGCTTGTTGTAATTTGCGGTGCGGCAGCAGTTGTAATTGCAGGAATAATCATTACACTTTGCACACTTATTCCATACCTTAACAGAATTAAACTTGATGATTACATAAAAGTTGAATTTGACAAAGGTTCTTTGTACAACGGTTACGCTTCTGCTGACATTTACATTGACAGTGATACTATTGAAAAAGAAAAGGTTTCTGATGATAAGAAATCAGACATTGATTACGGCAAGTATGCCGACAATATTTCAAAGGGCGACTGGGAAAGTGTGCTCAGCGATGCAGTAGATGATTATTCTGCAAGTCAGGCATCGGTTTCATCAATCCTTGATTACTGCAATGTAACGGCATATCTCAAAGACGCTAAAACAGAATCAACAACAGAAGATTCAGATAGTTTTTACACAGTTTCATCAGCAACCATAAACAACATCAGCAAAGATGACACAATTGTTGTTGAACTCAAATGGGATGACAGTGAGTCTGCAAAGAAACATATTTCCGAGTATGAAAAAACTCTCGGAATTCAGTTTGACAAGAGTGATGTCAAGAAAGAGCTCAAAGTCAGCGACATTCTTAAAGAGAAAAAAATCTCACTCAAAGATATGGTTGAAGTGGATATAATCAAGCATATAGTTGACAACAACCTTATCAAAACTTACGGTATAAAAGACGGTGAGCTTTCAATCGACATCGCTAAGTTTGACTACAAAGTTGATGATTACAAACTTAAATATGAATCAGGCTCTACTATCAGTGTGTATGATAAAAACGATGATTTTGTAGATGATTTTTATCTCAGCATTGACGGTAGTCAAAACTATCTTGATGAAGGCGATGAAGTAACATTCAAAACCGAAAAAGAAATTATTCCAAACACCTCACTTATTATTAAGGACTCGTCAACAACAGTTACTGCTAAGGCTAACAATGTTATGACTTCCGATGAAGCAAAAGCAAATGTTGACAAAATAAATTCCGCTGTAAACGATTACATTGATGAATACTATTCATCTCTCACATCTTATTCTCCGGTTGAAATGTATTATGTTCAGCCAAAGAAAGCATCTGATGATGAGCGAGCATTTATCCTTGTAGTTGAAAAAGGAAAATATGACGGTTGGTTTAGCAGTTACGATACTTACTATTGCGGCATATACATCAAGAACCCTTATCTGCTTGATGGCGAAGTTTATTTCTCAAGTATTGACAGCAGTAGCGGTGATCAGAAACTTGCTGACTACAAGAAGTATGAGAGTTTCCTTGATTCAAAAAATTATACCGCAACAAAAATTTCTTAACCCAAACAATCGGTTTTCAACAAACAACAGGTAGCTATAAGACCTGTTACATATTATTTTATATTGGAGGAATCACCATGAAATTCTGTAAATATTGCGGAGCACAGCTTGAAGACAATGCTGTTTGCAACTGCGAAAAATCAAGAGCCGCTCAAGCACAGGCTCAGTATCAGCAGCCTGTTCAACCACAACAGCCACAGTATCAGAACCCTGTTCAGCAACAGTATGCACAGCCGCAAAACCCTCAGACACAGCAGTCGCCTTATGCCGTAAATAACACAGCACCCATTGGGGAAAATGCTTTTGTTAAGGCTTTAAAGAACATTCCTGTTGTGTTCACTTCATTCTTTAAGGATTCCAAAACTGTTATCAAAACAGCAAAGGCTGAAAAGGACATCATTCTCGGCGTTTTTTTCTCGGCAATTTTCTTTATTGCACTCATTCTTGGCAATATGTTCCTTATGCTTTCTATGAGCGCACTTGATTTTCCGAAAACACTTCTTGTAAGTCTTGTTACTACTGTCCTTATCGGCGGCTTCTATTCTGTTATTCTCTTTGCATATGTAAAGAAATACAAAACCGAAGAAAACACAGCCAAAGCGTTTATTGATTCATTCATCACATTTTCAATTGAATCTATTCCGGTATCAATCGGTTGGATTTTGGCAGGTCTTTGTGCATTAATCAGCGTATATATGTTCCTGTTCTTCTTTGTAATCGTTATGCTTTACCTTGTTATTTCACTTGTAAATCAGGTGAAAGCCAATGTTCCCGAAGCAAAGAGCTCTGCATTATTCACTTTAATTCTCACACTCATCGTTGCCGTTGCATTTATGATTGTATTCTTCATCGGCGCAGAACTTACTATGTGGTCATTTAACACAAGTACATTTGCAACAAGTGTTCTTACATCGCTTATCGGCGGCGGTTCATACTCTTCATTGTATTAATCTGACATACAAATTCATAACATAAAATTAACGCTCCGAATTTATTCTCGGAGCGTTTTTTATATCAGTTCACTGATTATTGAATTTGAAACAAGAAAACCTTTCGGTGTAAAGCTGATTGACTTGTCTGTAACATTTGTATAGCCATATTTTTCATACTCTTTAGCTTTTTCGATAATGTAAGAGGGGAGGGTGTATCCGAATTTTTCCTCAAATTCAGAATAATTAAGACCGCTTTTCAGCCTGAGAGAGAGCATAATAAATTCCTCCTCATCTCCGCCCGTACCTTCAAAAGACAGCTTATTGTTATTAAAATCGTCCATGCTTCTCGAATAAAAAAACCTTTTGCCCTCAAAAAATGAGTGTGCAGACGGACCTATGCCGATATATTCACCGCATCTCCAGTAATTGGTATTATGTCGGCTTTCATAACCATGTTTTGCAAAATTAGAAATTTCATATTGCTTGTATCCGAGAGAATCTAGCATTTCAACAGCTTTCAGATACATTTCAGCCTGCATATCATCATCGGCAAGCTTAAGTTTATTTTGCATCTTATAAAACGGAGTATTTTCCTCGATTTTCAAAATGTATGATGAAATATGAGTAACTTCGCAATCGGCACAGAAACTGATTGATTTTTCAAGGCTTTCAATTGTCTGATTAGGAATTCCCATCATCAAATCAAGTGAAATATTATTAAATCCCGCACTTTTAGCCCTTTCAACAGAAGTCTTTGCGTCATCAATGCTGTGAATTCTCCCAAGCAGCCTTAATTCATCTTCAACAGCAGTCTGCATACCCATTGAAATGCGATTAAATCCGCAGGCATACATTTTTTTAAAATCAATGGTTTTGGCGGAGTCGGGATTGACTTCAACCGTAATCTCGGCATTATTTTGAATATTAAAATTAAACTTGATAAAATCAAGGATATCACAAAGTCTGTCTGCACCCAAAACACTCGGCGTACCGCCGCCGAAATATACGGTTGCAACATCTCTTTTCGTTTTTTCAGACCAGTATTTTATTTTATCTTTTAATTCAATCACATAATTATCGAAAGCGTTTTCGTCTGCATTGCCGCTGAAAAAATCGCAATACGGACATTTGTGCTTACAAAACGGTACGTGAATGTAAAGACCAATAGAATTACTCATAAAAAACCTCATAAATGATTTTGAGGCAGAAACTTGTGTTTCTGCCTCGATTTGGAAGGTATATGAAAAAATAGGAAAAATCACATTAAGTCCTTCTGTACCAATATATTACAATATATTTACAAATTTGTCAAGTTTTTGTATCAATTATTTTTCTCACATTTTCTTCATTCTTTATTGACATATACCATCCAAAAATAGTAAAATATAGAATTGTGGATATACTTAACCTCCGAAGGGAAGAAAGATATGAGTTCATTTAAAGAAGAAATCAGCAAGCGCAGAACCTTTGCGATTATTTCGCATCCTGATGCGGGTAAAACAACACTTACGGAAAAGCTCTTGCTCTACGGCGGAGCAATTAACCTTGCAGGTTCGGTAAAAGGCAAAAGAACCGCAAAGCATGCTGTGTCCGACTGGATGGAAATTGAAAAACAGCGTGGTATTTCTGTTACATCATCGGTTTTGCAGTTTAAATATAATGGTTATTGCATAAATATTCTTGACACACCGGGACATGAGGATTTCTCGGAAGATACCTACCGTACACTTATGGCGGCAGACTCTGCCGTAATGGTAATTGACGGTTCAAAGGGTGTTGAGAAACAGACTATCAAACTTTTCAAGGTCTGTGTAATGCGTAATATTCCTATCATTACATTCATCAACAAGATGGACAGAGATGCCAAAAATTCTTTTGACCTTCTTGAAGACATTGAAAATGTTCTCGGAATTCACACCTATCCCGTAAACTGGCCAATCGGTTCAGGTAAGGAATTCAAGGGTGTGTATGACAGAAATTCCAAGAAAATCCTTGCTTTCACCGCTAATAACGGTCAGAAAGAAGTTGAAAAGAAAGAACTTACGCTTGACGATCCTGCCCTTGAAGATACAATAGGCTACTATCATAAGCAGGATTTGTTTGATGAAATAGAACTTCTTGACGGTGCAGGCGATGAATTTGACCTTGAAGCAGTCCGCAACGGTCAGCTTACTCCTGTATTCTTCGGTTCGGCTCTTACAAACTTTGGTGTTGAACCATTCCTTGAACAGTTCTTACAGCTCACAACTCCACCTCTGCCAAGAGAAACAGTTGATGAAAAGGTTGAGCCTATGTCAGACTTTTTCTCTGCATTTGTCTTCAAAATTCAGGCAAACATGAATAAGGCTCACCGTGACAGAGTTGCATTTATGCGCATCTGCAGTGGCAAGTTTGAAAAGAATATGGAAGTGTTCCATGTTCAGGGCAACAAAAAAATGCGTCTTTCACAGCCACAGCAGATTATGGCTCAGGAAAGAGAAATTGTTGACGAGGCATATGCGGGCGACATCATCGGTGTGTTTGATCCTGGCATTTTCTCAATCGGTGACACAATCTGTTCACCGGGACACAAGGTACAGTTCAGGGGAATTCCTACATTTGCTCCCGAACACTTTGCACTTGTCCGTCAGAAAGACACAATGAAGCGCAAACAGTTCATCAAGGGTACAAGTCAGATTGCACAGGAAGGTGCAATTCAGATTTTCCAGGAGCTTGACGCAGGTATGGAGGAAGTTATCGTTGGCGTTGTAGGCGTACTTCAGTTTGATGTTCTTAAATACAGACTTCAAAACGAGTACAACTGTGATATCATTATGGAAACACTCCCATATGAATTTATCCGTTGGATTGTAAACGATGACCTTGATCCAAAAACTCTCGACCTTGCGTCCGATACTAAGAAAATTCAGGATCTTAAAGGCAATCATCTTTTGCTCTTTACAAGCTACTGGAGCATAAACTGGGCGCTTGAACACAACAAGGGACTTGAACTCGCTGAGTTCGGTACAAACTAAATATTTAAAATATCGGAGGATATATGCTGTACGACAAGCTTAAAAATTATTCAAAAAGCGGCATATATCCTTTTCATATGCCCGGACACAAAAGAACGGACATTACAGAAGAGGGTATAATACCGTATAATATCGACATAACCGAAATTCATGATTTTGACAATCTCCATTCACCAAACGGAGTTATTGATGAAATTCAGAAAAAGGCTGCAAAACTTTACAATGCAAAAAATGCTTTCATTCTGATTAACGGTTCAACAGGCGGAATACTTTCAGCAATCCGATCAATGACAAATCAAGGCGACAAGATCTTAATGGCTCGTAACTGTCACAAATCTGTATATAATGCAGCAGAACTGTTTAATCTCAATGCTGATTACATTTTTCCCGATACAGACAGCAGATACAATATTCTTACATCGGTTTCACCTTGCGATATAGAAGATAAACTTACAAAACACAATGATGAAATCAGACTTGTAGTCATAACTTCGCCTACATATGAAGGAGTTGTTTCGGATATAAAGTCAATCTCCGAAATCTGTCACAAACACGGAGCTAAATTACTTGTTGACGAAGCTCATGGAGCGCATTTTCCGTTTTCGGACAGTTTTCCCGATGAAGCACTTAACTGCGGTGCAGACGCCGCAGTATTGAGTCTGCACAAAACTTTGCCGTCATTAACTCAAACTGCATTGCTCATAACAAATGACAGCGAGCTTTCTGAAATTCTTGCCGAAAATTTAGCTGTATTTGAAACAAGCAGTCCGTCATATATTTTAATGAGTTCAATCGAAAAATGTCTTGATTTCTGCGAAAACAGCAAAGATAAATTCAATGAATATTGTTGCAATCTTAAAACGGTCAGAGAAAAACTTAAAAATCTAAAATATCTGAAAATTTATGATAAAAGCAATACTGATTTTGATTATGATATCGGCAAAATTGTAATTTCAACAGCGAACGCAAATATTTCGGGAACAAAGCTTGCCGAAATACTGCGAAATAATTATCAGATTGAAACCGAAATGGCATATTCGGACTATGTAATTGCCATGACATCTGTTTGTGACACTGAAAAAGCTTTTAATATGCTCTCAGATGCTCTGATTTCAATTGACAGCGAACTTTCAAAAGGAGCCGACACCGAGCGTGTTCCGTTAAAAAATCTCTACACAGGCAAAAATTTCAACGCCTGCGAGTTGTACAAATTCAACAAAGAAACTATTCCGTTTCAAAATTCGGAATTCAGAACTTCTGCCGAGTATATCTGGGCATATCCACCCGGAATCCCCCTCATCGTACCCGGTGAAATTATAAGCAAGGAACTTATAAATTACATTGAATATCTTTCAGCCTGCAAGGTTGAGATTATGTCAACAAAAGGCGGTATGACGAACAACATAAGCGTAGTTAAAAAAGATTGACAAATCAATGGCTGTGTGATAATATTAAACTAACAAAATCTAACAAGGAGTTTGATTTATTATGAAGAGAATTAAAACTATCGAAACTCGTGACCTCAAGAAGAGCGTTAAGACAGGCGGTTGCGGCGAGTGCCAGACTTCATGTCAGTCAGCGTGTAAGACATCTTGCGGCGTTGCTAACCAGCAGTGCGAAAAGTGCATGAGCGAGAAATAATTCTATTTTAATTTGATTATTAAGGATTATCGCCGTTTTCCCAAAGGGTTAACGGCTTTCCTTTTGTCTAACGGAGATATTATGATTCATCAGTATAAACTTAACGGATACAACATAGTTCTTGATGTTTACAGCGGCAGTGTACACGCAGTCGATGACCTTGCTTATGATGTTATTGCAATGTACAAAAACGCAACAAAAGAACAGATAATCGACGAAATGCTTTCAAAATATGCAGACAATCCTGAGATTACAAAAGAAGAAATCTCCGACTGCATTGATGATGTAAAAGAGCTTGAGGAGCAGGGAAAGCTCTTTACAGACGACAAGTATGAAAACCTTGCATTTGACTTTAAAAAGAGAAACACAGTAATCAAAGCACTTTGTTTGCACATTGCTCACACCTGTAACCTTAACTGCGAATACTGCTTTGCAAGTCAGGGCAAATACCACGGTGAGAGAGCGCTGATGAGCTTTGAAGTGGGCAAGAGAGCAATTGACTTTCTCATTGAAAATTCAGGCAGCAGAGTAAACCTTGAGGTTGACTTCTTCGGCGGAGAACCTCTTATGAACTTTGATGTTGTAAAGCAGATTGTTGCCTATGCAAGAAGCATTGAAAAGGAACACAACAAAAACTTCCGTTTTACACTTACAACAAACGGTATGCTTGTTGATGACGATGTAATTGAATTTGCAAACAAAGAATGTCACAATGTAGTTCTCAGCCTTGACGGCAGAAAAGAAGTGCATGACCATCTTCGCAAAACTGTAAACGGCAAAGGCAGTTATGATATTATCGTTCCGAAATTTCAGGAATTTGTCAAAAAAAGAGGCAACAAGGGTTACTATGTAAGAGGTACTTACACACATAATAACACAGACTTCACAAACGATATTTTCCATATGGCGGATTTGGGATTTACAGAGCTTTCAATGGAGCCAGTTGTATGTGCTCCCGATGACCCATATGCACTTACATATGACGATTTGCCTATTCTTTTTGAACAGTACGAAATTCTTGCAAAGGAAATGCTCAAGCGTGAAAAAGAGGGCAGACCGCTCACCTTCTATCATTATATGATTGACCTTACAGGCGGTCCGTGCATTTATAAGAGAATCTCGGGTTGCGGTTCGGGTACAGAATATATGGCTGTAACACCTTGGGGCGACCTCTATCCCTGTCATCAGTTTGTAGGCGATGAAAAGTACAAGCTCGGCGATATCTTTAACGGTGTTTCAAACACGAAAATTCAGGACGAATTTAAGCTTTGTAATGCATACGCCCGTCCCGACTGCAAAGACTGCTGGGCAAGACTTTATTGCAGCGGCGGTTGTGCCGCAAACGCTTATCATGCAACAGGCTCAATCACAGGTATTTACGAATACGGCTGTGAGCTTTTCAGAAAAAGAATGGAATGTGCCATTATGATGAAGGTTGCAGAAGCAGAAGAATAAAATTACGATAAAATTTTCAGGCAGATACATTTTTCTTGTATCTGCCTGTATTTTCGAGGTGCTGTATGAACGAAAAAATTATTATGCTCGGCACAGGAAGTGCGATGGTTACCGACTGTTATAATACCTGTTTTCTTCTGAAATCCGAAAACGACTGTCTTCTTGTTGACGCAGGCGGCGGAAACGGAATTTTATCCGCAATTAAGAAATCCGGAGTAGCTTGGAACAGCATAAAGACAATGTTTATTACTCATTCTCACACCGACCATATATTAGGTGCCGTGTGGGTAATAAGGCAAATAAGCGCTCTTATGAATTCAGGCAAATATGACGGTAATTTTAATATTTACTGTCACGATGAATGTGTTGATTCAATCACGGCAATTTGCAACCACACACTTGCACCGAAATTTCTCAAAAATATCAATACAAAAATTTTCATCAATGAAGTAAAAGACGGTGAAAAGCAAAATGCCGGCAGTATCCGACTCACTTTCTTTGATATATTTTCAGACAAAACAAAGCAATTCGGATTCAAGGCTGTTTTTCCGTCAGGAAAAGTTCTCGCCTGTCTCGGTGATGAACCGTTCAATGAAAAATGCAGAAATTTTGTTCAAAACTGTGATTATCTTATGTGTGAAGCTTTTTGTCTTTACAGTCAAAAAGATATTTTTAAGCCTTACGAAAAATTCCACAGCACAGCACTTGATGCAGGAAAACTTGCAGAGAGTCTTTTTGCAAAAAATCTTATCCTGTATCACACCGAGGACGAAACACTTCAAACACGCAAAAGTACATATACTTCAGAGGCAAGAACAGTTTTTAACGGAAATATATTTGTTCCCGATGATTTTGAAGTTATTGACTTAAAATAATCTCATAACACCTGCTGTAATCATACAAAGCACAATTCCCATTGCAGTAGGCAAAGCCATAGAAACAAGCGTCCATTTAAGGCTGCCTGTTTCTTTTTTTATTGTCAGACAGGTTGTTGAACACGGATAATGAAGAATGCAAAGAATAATCGTGCATACAGCCGTTGTAATCGTCCAGCCGTTCATACTGAGAAGTTGAAACAGCTGATCGTAGCTTGAATAATCAACAAGAGTACCGCTTGCCATATATGACATAATTATAATCGGGATAACGGTTTCATTAGCAGGAAATCCAAGTATAAATGCCATTATTATAACGCCGTCAACCCCGATAAATCTGCCGAACGGATCTAAAAAATCAGTACAATATTTTAAAAGTGAAACATCGCTTATATGCACATTTGCAAGAATCCAGATTATCGCACCTGCCGGTGCGGCAACCGCAACAGCCCTTCCTAAAACAAATAAAGTTCTGTCCAACAGCGAACGGACAATAGTTTTTAAAATCTGCGGCTTTCTGTACGGCGGAAGCTCAAGCACAAATCCGGACTGTTCGCCTTTCAATATTGTGACTGAAAGTACCTTAGATATAACAAGTGTTATAAAAACACAGAAAACTATTATTCCAATCAACAATGCCGCTACCTCAAGCGAGCTGCTCAGCGTAAATGCCGTACCTGCAAAGAACATGAGCAGTAATGCAATTATTGTGGGAAACCGTCCGTTACACGGCATAAAATTATTTGTAAGAATTGCAATCAACCGTTCCTTTGGCGACTCGATGATTCTGCATCCCGTAACTCCGCAGGCATTACAGCCAAGCCCCATTGCCATAGAAAGACTTTGCTTTCCGTGAGCACCGCACTTTGAAAAATACCTATCAAGATTAAATGCAATTCTCGGCAGATATCCCGAATCCTCAACAAGCGAAAACAACGGAAAGAATATAGCCATAGGCGGCAGCATTACAGATACCACCCATGACAGAGTTGTATAAACTCCGTCAATCAGAAGTCCCGTTACAACATCGGTAGCGTGTAAAAAATCAAAAAGAATATACAGTTTCTCTTTTATAATACCAAACAAATTGCTTAACCATTCGCTCGGATAATTTGCACCGACAACTGTTATCCAGAACAATATACCAAGCATTGCAAGCATAATCGGTATTCCCGTGGTTTTGCTTGTAAGTATTTTATCAAGCTTTCTTGTACAAGCATTTAACTCTGATTTTTCATATTTTACGCAGTCACTTGAAATTTTGTTACCAATCTGCGAAAGCTTTTCAATATTCTGTTTGTAGTTTTTTTCGGATAGTATATCAATACCTTCAAAATTCCTTTCTACCCTAAAACATTTTGTCTTTCCGCTGCATACATTATAGATCGCTTTTTTTAACTCATCCAAACCTTTTTTGTCTGTTGCACAGGTTTTCACAACAGGTATTCCAAGATTTAGCGATAACTCGTCGCAGTCGATTTTTATACCGTTTTTTTCAGCCTCATCACAAAGATTAAGACAAAGAACAGCATTCTTTGTGACAGATAACACCTGCAATGCAAATGAAAGATTTCTTTCAATAACTCCGCAGTCAACAACTATTACAACGCAGTCATTTTGGTTTTGTATAAGACACTCCCTCGTTACCGCCTCTTCGCCCGAAAATGAAAGCAGGGAATAGCATCCGGGTAAGTCCGTAATACAAAATCTTGCGTCTTTGATTTTGCAACAACCTCTGGCAAACTCAACTGTTTTACCCGTCCAGTTTCCCGTGTGCTGTCTTAATCCCGTCAGTTCGTTAAAAATTGTACTCTTGCCGACATTAGGATTACCGGCAAGAGAAATTTTGTAATCGCAATCCGAGACATCCTTTTTATTAAAAGATGATTTATCCGTAGAAAACAATAAAAAAGCCTCCTTTTATTCAGGAGTAACAATGATATCTTTGCAATCGTTATTTCTCAGTGCCACAACGGCATTTTTAACAAGATACGCAGACGGATCACCGAACGGACTTGTAAACAAGGGGATAACAGGACTGTTCTCCATAATACCAAAATCAAATATTCTGTTTTTGATATTTTCATTACAGTTCACACGATAGACAATCCCCGTAACTCCAAGCGGTAACTTGTCAAGCGAACATTTTTCTTTCATCTGATTCACCGATTTCAACTTTTTATTAACAGCATATTCAATTCATACAACTGAGTTACACAAAAAGCCGGCCATAAACTAAACTTATAACGTACCCGAATAAACTCTGATATCAGAAAAATTTTAAGGAATTGACACGACTATAAACAGGTGTTATAATTAAATGCAGATTTCAAATGTATATAATTTAATATGGGTTTACGGTTCAAAATGCATCTTGCAGAGTAGATAACAGAGAATTCGGTGAGAATCCGAAGCAACAGTCATTACTGTATTTGGCATTGCCATAAGTCAGGTCGCTGTCCGTATGCCTCGGATTTTGCAAATCTTGGACAGGGAAGAGGTGCAACCGACCATATCTGTACAGACTTTTGGTCTGTATGGTTTTGTTTGTTGTGCCTTCCAAAAACGGAAGGCTTTTTATTTTGCCTTTCGATATACACAATACAATATGGAGGAAAACACTATGAACAAATCTTTTAAAAAAATCCTCTCAATTGTACTTTCTGTAATGATGATTTCGTCACTTATGACGGTTTCACTTTCAGTAAGCGCAGTTGAAGACGGAAAAGTAAGAGTAATTCTCAGAAATGATACATACTCAGTAGAAAACGGCGCTCCGTGGGACGGCGTTCTCGTTGATGAGTGGGTAAGCATTAATAATGACACTACTATGATGTCAGCCGTTGTTGATGCACTCAACAATCACGGCTACACACAGGAAGGTGCTGAGAACAATTACATCTCGTCAATTAACGGTCTTGCTGCATTTGACGGCGGTACAATGAGCGGTTGGATGGGAACTCTCAATGACTGGTTCACAAATTCAGGTTATGCATCCTATACAGTAGCAGACGGCACACTTGAGAGCGGTGACGAAATCGCTATTATGTATACTTCAAACGGTTACGGCGAGGATATCGGCGGTACATGGGCAAATAACGATACAACTGTTAAATCGGTTGAAATCACAGGTGCCGAGCTTTCAGGCGAATTTGATCCGTCAGTTACAGACTACACACTCACAATCGACACACCGTCAGCTGATGTAAATGTAGTTCCTACTGCAACTAACAAAAACTTCCAGACAAGAAAATATAAGAATGAATATCTTCCTTCTGACGACAGTGCGTTTTACAAGAGAAGTCAGACTGTTAATGTTTCTGACGGTGACAAAATTATCATCGGTTGCGGTGATACTGCATGGCCGTCAATGAACACAAGTGAAGGCGGTACTGTATATACATTCACAGTGAAATATGCTCCTTCCGCAGCTGACACAGTTTCAAACAAGATTGACGAGGTTGCAAAATATCTCGCATCACAGGATGCCCCCACAGTTTCTTCAGTAGGCGGTGAGTGGACAGTCCTCGGTCTTGCAAGAGCAGGTAAAATCACAGACGAAATTGCAGACAGTTACTATCAGAATGCAGTTAAGTATGTTGAAGAAAAGGGTTCTGCAAAGCTTCACAATACTAAATCAACAGACAATTCAAGAGTAATCCTTGCACTTACGGCAATCGGTAAGGATGTTACGGATGTTGCATCATATAACCTTCTTGAACCGCTTGCAGATATGGATTATGTTAAGAAGCAGGGTATCAACGGTCCTGTCTTTGCACTCATTGCACTTGATACGGGCGATTATGAAATTCCGCAGACTGACGCCGCAAATCCCACAACAAGAGAAAAGCTCGTACAGACAATTCTTGATGCACAGGTAGCAAACGGTGGCTGGACATTTTTCGGCTCAACTGCAGATCCTGATATGACAGGTATGGCAATTCAGGCACTTGCTCCTTACTACTCAACAAACAGCGATGTTAAAGAGGCAATTGATAAAGCACTCACAGCAATGTCAAACGCACAGAATGAAAACGGCGGATTTGCATCATGGGGTTCTGTAAACAGCGAAAGCTGTGCACAGGTACTCGTTGCACTTACGAGCCTTGGAATTGATCCTACAAATGATGAAAGATTCATCAAAAACGGCAACACACTCATCGATGCTATGATGAGTTTCTCCGCTGAAAACGGATTTGGTCATACAGATACAACATACAATCAGATGGCAACTGAACAGGGTTTCTATGCTTTTGTTTCATTTGATCGTCTTGTAAACGGCAAAACTTCACTTTACAATATGACTGACCGACTTGCAGAAAATTATGCCGTAGGTGATGTTAATCTTGACAACACAGTTTCTGTAATTGACGCAACACTTGTTCAGAAGCAGATTGTAAACCTTGAACAACTTTCAAAGGTTTCACTTATCAAGGCTGATGTAAATCATGACGGTGTTATTGATGTTGTTGATGCAACAGAAATTCAGAAAATCATCGTTAAGCTCGTTTGATTAAAGTTCACAAGTAAAAATTGGTTATGGAAAAGATAAAAAAGTTTGTTAAAAAAAATCAAATACTTTTAATTGCGGTGTGCGTTTGTATTGCCGCACTTACAGTAGCATTTTTTGCAGGTGGCAACCAATCGGAAAATAAAGTAGTTCAAACTGCATCAACTGCCTCCTCGCTATCGACAACAAATGCAGACACAGAAACAACTTCTGTGTCTGCAACAGAGAAAATCACTCAAAATCCTACCGATTCCACTAAATCGAACAAAGATAAAAAGGACAGAAAAAATTCCGAAGATAAAAAGAACAGTAAGGATAATTCGCAGAACAGTAACAGTTCAGCTGTTGAAAAAGGTGAGAAATCCGAGCAGAGTTCAAACAATAGTTCTTCGGATAAGAAAAAACCGTCTTCTTCATCAAACAGTTCTTCAAAACCGAACATAAAGAACGATGTTCAGCCGACAACACAGGATAAGTACAAAACCGATCCTGTACCGTCGGGAAAGCCAAAGCCGGTTGAACCGGAAGAACAGGAAACAAAAGATACAAATCTTTATTGTACCTTTACAATCACCTGTTCAACAATTCTTGACAATATAGATGACCTTGATCCCGAAAAAATTGAACTCGTTCCAAAGGACGGTATAATCCTCAAAAAACAGAAGGTTCAATTCAAAGAGGGTGAATCTGTATATGATGTCCTTGTAAAAGTTTGTAAGGACAACAATATTCATATGGAATCGAGCTGGACTCCTATGTATAATTCCGCTTATATTGAAGGAATTAACAACCTCTATGAATTTGACTGCGGTTCTCTTTCGGGTTGGATGTACAAAGTCAATGAATGGTTTCCAAACTACGGCTGTTCACGATATGTACTCAAGAACGGCGACGATGTGGTCTGGTGCTACACTTGTAACTTAGGCTATGATGTCGGCGGAGGATACGCAACAGGAGAATAATGATGAAGGATACTTTTTCAAATATGCACCCCTTTATCAATTTTATATTTTTTGCACTTACAATAGGGTTCACGATGTTTATCATGAACCCTGTTTGTCTTGCTGTCAGTTTTTTATGTGCGCTTGTAACCGCTTTATACCTTAACGGCAAAAAAGCTGTGAGATTGTCACTTGTTTTTCTTTTACCTATGATACTCTTGATAGTTCTCGTAAATCCTGTTTTTAATCATGAAGGAATGACTATACTCACATATTTTCCGTGGGATAACCCACTAACCCTCGAATCAATCGTTTACGGTATTGCAAGTGCATTTTTGCTTTCGTCAACAGTTTTATGGTTTTCTTCATTCAATGCAGTAATCACTTCCGACAAGGTAGTTTTCCTGTTTGGCAGAATAATGCCGTCATTGAGTCTGGTGATTTCAATGGCATTGCGTTTTGTTCCAAGGTTTTCGGCACAAATGAAGCTTGTGCGTAATGCACAACACACAATCGGGAGAGATATAGATGAAGGAACATTGTTTCAAAGAATAAGAAATGCTGTAAAAATCCTTTCGATTATGATAACATGGTCGCTTGAAAATGCAATTGAAACAGCCGATTCAATGAAAAGCAGAGGTCACGGTCTTAAAGGCAGAACATCCTATTCACTTTATAAATTTGACAAAAGAGACGCATTTATGCTTTGCACAATCCTTTTTACCGGATTGGTACTTATGATTTTGCTTTTTACTAACGCAATAAAATTCAGATACTATCCGTCAATCAAGGGCGATTTGTTTACTGTGCAAAGTGTTATTTTTTATATATTCTACACATTTTTAATGTTGATTCCGCTATCGGTAAATATAGGAGAGGGGATAAAATGGAAACATATGCAATCAAAAATCTGAGTTTTCGATACCCCGAAACCGGTATTGATGTACTTAAAGATATTACTTTCAGCGTAAATGAGGGCGAGTTTATCACAGTCTGCGGTCCATCAGGCTGCGGAAAAAGCACACTTCTCAAACATCTGAAACCCGATCTTTCACCGCACGGTGTTCTTTCGGGAGAAATATTCTTTGAAGAAAAACCTATATCAGACCTTTCTCACAGGGAGCAAAGCAGTAAAATCGGCTTTGTTATGCAATCACCTGAAAATCAGATTGTTACCGATAAGGTATGGCACGAACTTGCTTTCGGACTTGAAAGTCTTGGTTATGACAACAATACAATCCGAAAAAGAGTTGCCGAAACAGCTTCATTTTTCGGAATCCAAAATTATTTTGAAAAAAGTGTTCTCGAACTTTCGGGCGGACAAAAGCAAATTTTAAACCTTGCTTCAATTATGGCAATGCAACCGTCCGTTCTCATTTTGGATGAACCGACAAGCCAACTCGATCCGATTGCGGCAAGCGAATTTTTGCACTGCGTTTCACGCATAAATCACGAACTGGGGACAACGGTGATAATAACGGAACACAGACTTGATGAGGTGCTTCCGCTTTCAGACAGGGTGCTTGTCATCGAAAACAACGGAATTTCAGCTTTTGACTCTCCTCAAAAGGTCGGAAAAATTCTTAAAGAAAAAAACAGTAAAACATTTCTTTCTATGCCTGCTCCGATGCAGATATGGCAGGCTGTTACAGAAAATGACAATACCGACTGTCCCGTAACTGTTCCAAGCGGCAAAAAGTGGCTTTCGGAATATGCCAAAAGTCATAAAATGTATGAGCTCAAACCCGAAAGCATTCAGAAACATTCTGATAAAGAAGCAGTAAGTCTTAATGATATTTGGTTCAGGTACGAAAAGTCAGGCACAGATGTACTAAAAGGTCTTTCACTAAAAATATATCAGGGGGAATTTGCGGCTATACTCGGCGGTAACGGAATGGGAAAATCAACCGCTTTGTCAATTATCTGTTCACTTAACAAGCCATACAGAGGCAAAGTTGAAATCTCTCCGCTTAACAAAAATTCTTTTGACACGCTCGTAGCAGTATTACCCCAAAATCCGCAGACGCTGTTTTTGAAAAAAACTGTACTTGAAGATTTATACGAAGTATTTGACGGCAGAAAAGTCAGTAAAGAAGAAAAAGAAAGACGGGTTACCGCAGCGGTAAAGCTGTGCAGACTTGAAAGTCTCTGCAATCGCCATCCTTATGATTTATCCGGCGGTGAACAGCAGAGAGCGGCTCTTGCAAAAATTCTTCTCATAAGACCTCAAATTCTTTTGCTTGATGAACCTACAAAGGGACTTGATGCCGAATTCAAGATTGAGTTTGCTCAGATTATATACGACCTCAATAAAGCCGGCATAACCGTTCTCATGGTAAGTCACGATGTAGAGTTCTGCGCTGTATATCCAAGCCGCTGTCTGATGTTTTTTAACGGTGAAGTTGTGTCGGAAGGTACACCGAGAACTTTCTTTTCATCAAACAGCTTTTATTCCACCTCTGCAAGCCGGATGTCAAAAGGCATAATAGATAACGCGGTATCATCAAATGATGTCATATACGCCTGCACAGGCAAAAGCAGAGATATTTCTATCGACAGGAACACACCCGACATTGACCTTTTTAAAAATGACACCGAAAACATTCCTCTGAAAAAGGAAAAAGCTGAAAATAAAAAGCTATCTGTTTTTAAAAAAATCTGCGGATTATTTGGTGCAGTACTGTTCATATTCGGTCTGATTGTAAATCTGGAATATATTCCGAATTTTTCAGCCAAAACTTTGCCTACCTGGTTCAACTGGGGAATAATCGGAGTATCTGTTTCGTTGCTTATGATTGCTTTCGGAACAAAATCAAAACGACCGATTGACCTGCCGAGAAAAAGTTCAAAACTGAGTAAAAGAACCGTCAGTATGGCAATTATGGTTTTGCTTGCAATTCCTGTTACAATTTTTGTTGGAATGACATATCTTCAGGATCAGAAATATCTTTTTATTTCACTACTTGTTATGATTGAGTGTATGATTCCGTTTTTTCTTGTTTTTGAAGGCAGGCACCCAAAAGCGAGAGAGCTTGTCATAATTTCCGTTCTATGTGCAATAGCAGTTGCAGGACGACTTGCATTTACAATGTTGCCTCAGTTCAAGCCCGTTGTGGCAATTGTGATAATTTCGGGAGTAGCATTCGGCGGTGAATCGGGATTTCTTGTCGGTGCTGTAAGTATGCTTGTTTCAAATCTTATGTTCGGTCAAGGACCTTGGACGCCGTGGCAAATGTTTGCGGCAGGGATAATAGGCTTCATTGGCGGTATTCTCTTTAAGAAAGGTCTTTTGGGCAGAACAAGGACTTCGCTCTGTATATACGGTTTCATTGCTACAATGGTCATTTACGGCGGACTTATGAACCTTTATTCGGCACTCACATCACATTCCGCATTTAATCTAAATATGCTCATAACTTTTTATGTTCAGGGCTTTCCGATGGATATTGTTCACGCAGTTTCGACTGTTATATTTCTGTTTTTCGGAGCAGAACCTATGCTTGAAAAGCTTGACAGAATTAAAGTTAAGTACGGACTTATCGAATAAACCTAAACAGCAGATAAAATTTCTGCTGTTTTTTTGTGCTGTAATTCAAAAATTTTCGACAAAAGTATAGACATAATCCGAAAATAATATTATAATTTTGGTGTGTCTGATTTTAATCAAACAGTATTTACAATCTTAAACGGCAAACTGTAAATACTTTTAATTCAGAATTAAAAAGGTTAAAGGAGAAAAAACATGGGCGGATTTATGGGTGTTGCAGCAAAACAGGACTGCGTATTCGACTTATACTTTGGAATTGACTATCATTCACACCTTGGCACAAGAAGAGGCGGTATGGTTGTTTATGACAAAGAAAAAGGATTTGACAGATCAATCCACAATATTGAAAATGCACCTTTCAGAACTAAATTTGATAAAGATATGCAGAGTATGAAAGGCAAATTCGGTATCGGCTGTATTTCCGACTACGAACCGCAGCCTCTTATTGTTCGTTCACATCACGGTACATATGCAATTACCACCGTAAGCAAAATCAATAATACAGATGAACTTGTTGAAGAAATTTTTGAAAAAGGCGGTTCACATTTTCTTGAAATGAGCGGCGGTGAAATCAACGCAACCGAGCTTATTGCAACTCTAATCAATCAAAAAGAAAACCTTGTTGATGGCATAAGCTATGCTCTTGAAAAAGTTGACGGCTCTGTTTCGCTCCTGTTGATGAATAAAAACGGCATCTATTGCGCAAGAGATAAGTACGGCAGAACTCCTGTTGTTATCGGCAAAAAAGAGGACGCATTTTGTGTGGCGTTTGAATGTTTCTCATACAAAAACCTCGGCTACAATGATTATAAAGAACTCGGGCCGGGTGAGATTACGGTAATTACAGACCAAAACTGCATTACACTCAAAAAGCCCGGTGATAAAATGAAAATCTGTACTTTTCTTTGGGTTTACTACGGCTATCCTGCAAGCTCATATGAGGGTACAAGTGTTGAGCAAATGCGTTACAACTGCGGTGCAAAAATGGCTGAAAGAGATTCCGTAAAGCCCGATATCGTTGCAGGTGTACCCGATTCAGGCATTGCTCATGCAGTAGGCTATGCAAATGCATCGGGAATTCCGTTCTCAAGACCGTTTATTAAATATACACCTACTTGGCCGAGATCATTTATGCCGACAATTCAGAGTCAGCGTAATCTTATTGCAAAAATGAAGCTTCTCGCAGTTGAGGATTTAATCAGAGGAAAGAGCCTTCTTCTTATTGATGACTCAATTGTAAGAGGCACACAGCTTCGTGAAACAACGGAATATCTTTTTGAAAGCGGTGCAAAAGAGGTTCATATCAGACCTGCGTGTCCTCCGCTTGTATACGGCTGTAAGTATCTTAACTTCTCAAGATCATCTTCTGAAATGGATCTCATCACAAGACGAGTTATTGAAAGACTTGAGAACGGCAATGTTACAGACGAAATTCTTCAGGAATACACAAATCCCGATTCTGAAAAATACGAGCAGATGGTTGATGAAATCTGTAAAGAACTCAAGTTCACATCCTTGCGTTTTAACAGGCTTGACGATATGCTTGATTCCTGCGGAATTGACAAATGCAAACTCTGTACTTATTGTTGGGACGGTAAGGAATAATTAAATTTTATTTATAAAAATAAGGCATTTGCAATGAGAGTTCTCAAAGCAAATGCCTTTTGTTTTTACTTAGTATGCAATAATTTCGTAGCCGTCCTCAGTTACAAGAACCTGAATTTCCCACTGTGCAGACATTGAGTTATCTTCTGTATAGATAGTCCAGCCGTTATCCTCATCAACGAAAATATCAGGTTTTCCTGCGTTTACCATAGGCTCAATGGTAAAAATCATACCGGGTACCATAAGCATTTCCGTGCCTTTTTTAGAAATGTAACTTACCCATGGATCTTCGTGGAATTCAAGACCGATTCCATGACCTCCTACTTCACGAACAACAGAGTAACCTTTACTCTTTACATAATCATTGACAGCCTGACCCATATCTCCGAGAAAGCCCCAAGGCTTAACCTGCTTGAGTCCTTCATAAACTGCATTTTTTGTTTCTTCAACAAGCTTTCTGTTTTCTTCGCTTACATTACCGATACAAAACATTCTTGAAGAATCGGAGAAATATCCGTTCAAATTAGTTGAAACATCAACATTGATTATATCGCCGTCTTTGATTATTACATCTTCCGACGGAATACCGTGACAAACTTCGTTGTTTATTGAAGTACATACGCTCTTGGGAAATCCCTCAAAATTAAGGGGAGCCGGAACACCGCCCATTTTGGTTGTGATATCATACACCCACTTATCAATTTCAGCCGTGCTGATACCTGCCTTAATATGCTCTGCAACATAATCAAGAACTGCAATATTAATCTTTGCACTCTCCTTGATTTTTTCAATCTGCTCAGCATTTTTCAAGATTTCATGGGAGGGAACAATGTGACCCGCACCCTCAAATTCCTCAATTTTTTCATCAAAATCTATATGACATTTTTTATACTTTTTTCCGCTGCCACACCAGCAAGGATCATTTCTGCCAGGTTTTTCCATTTTACTAACTTCCTTTCATTTTTCCAATTCATAATCCTTGATAATTATACCACCAAACAAATTTTATTACAACATCTTTGTCATATGCAAAAATCCAAAAGAAAAATCTTGTCAGAAAAAGTTTTGTAGTATATACTGAATAAGTAATATATAATCTCACACTCGGCATATTTTTATGCAGAGGTGTTTGTATGAATAAAAAAATCCCGACATTTTATGCTCTCTGCTTTATACTGTTTGCAATATTCTGCATTATTATGGTATCTGTTTTTTTCAGACTTAATCCGACAAAATCTGTTATAACCGAAAACAAAACAGAGCCGATAATCGTAATTGACGCAGGTCACGGTGGCGAAGACGGGGGAGCAGTAAGCGAAAGCGGTGTGCTTGAAAAGGACATCAATCTTTCTATAGCAAATAATTCAGCTGATTTATTAAAAATTTTCGGATATAAGGTTGTTCAAACAAGAACAGGTGATGTATCTCTTGATAACGGAGAAGATTCGGTTCATTCAAGGAAAGTTGCCGATTTAAAAAAACGGCTCGAAATTTTCAATTCCGACAAAAACAATATTGTAATCAGTATTCATCAAAACAAATTTTCTCAAAGCAAATATTACGGAACTCAAATTTTTTATTCCCTGAATAACAGTCAAAGTCAAAATCTTGCGGAATGCATTAGAAATTCCGTAAAAAAAAGCTTACAGCCTGATAACGAACGGCAATGCAAAAAGGCAGACGGATCAATCTATCTTTTAAAAAAGGCTGAAAACCCGTCTGTTATTGTGGAATGCGGATTTATTTCAAATCCGGATGAACTTGCCAAGCTGCAAAGTGACGAATATCAAAAAGAAATGGCAACTGCAATCATAACAGGATTTTTAGATTATACTCATCAATAAATACAGGAAGTGAAATAAATGGCTTCAAAAATCAAAAGTGTTTACATATGTTCGGAATGTGGATACAAATCGCCTAAATGGTACGGAAAATGCCCGTCATGCGGCGAATGGAACACAATGAACGAAGAAATTAAAGATACATCAAAACAGTCAGCAACTGCAAAAACACGCTCTTTTGCAACCTACTCAAAACCATATGCCATATCGGATATTTCAACCGAGGATGAGCACAGATATGACACAGGCTGCGGAGAACTCAACCGTGTACTCGGCGGAGGAATTGTAAAGGGCAGTCTTATACTTCTGGGCGGTGATCCGGGCATAGGCAAATCGACCGTTCTTATGCAGATTTGTCAGTACCTCGGCGATACTCTGAAAATTCTCTACATATCGGGAGAGGAGTCAAAAAGACAGCTCAAGCTCCGAGCAATAAGGCTGGGTGTAACTTCGCCGAATCTGTATGTAATGACTGAAACCGATGTTGAGGTTATTTGCGAACAGATAAAGAATCTCAAGCCCGACCTTGTTATGATTGACTCAATTCAGACGATGAATCTTTCAGAATTAAACTCGTCCCCCGGCAGCATTACACAGGTACGAGAATCTGCCAATATGCTGATGAGAACCGCAAAAGGACTTGATATTCCTATGTTTATCGTAGGTCATGTCAATAAAGAGGGTTCAATTGCAGGACCAAAGGTACTTGAACATATTGTTGACACCGTACTGCATTTTGAAGGTGACAAGCAGATGAGCTGCCGTATTCTTCGTGCCGTAAAAAACAGGTACGGCTCAACAAATGAAATCGGCGTTTTTGAAATGACTGATAAAGGGCTTAACGAAGTTGCAAATCCGTCTGTTATGTTGCTTTCAGGGCGTCCGAAAAATGTTTCGGGAACTTGCGTCACCTGTACAATTGAAGGATCAAGACCAATTCTTGCTGAAACACAGGGACTTGCCACACAAAGCGGATACGGCAACGCTCGCAGAATGGTTACAGGATATGATTATAACAGACTGTCAATGGTACTTGCCGTTCTTGAAAAAAGAGCAGGATACTATTTTTCAAACTGCGACACCTACATAAATATCGTAGGCGGATTGCGAGTTGACGAACCTGCGATTGACCTTTCAATTGCCATGGCTCTTATAAGCAGTCTGAAAGATACTCCGATTGACGAAAACGCTGTTGTATTCGGTGAAATCGGTCTTGCAGGCGAAATTCGTGCTGTATCAAACGCTCAGATGAGAATTAACGAGGCAGTAAGACTCGGCTTTACAAAAATCATTCTGCCGTATCATAATCTAAAAGGTGTTTCATGTGATGATGCTGAATTGATCGGAGTAAAAAACATTCGTCAGGCATTTGAAGCGGTAGGACAATGAGCAGTTTTGTAATATCAAACAAATACCCATGTTTTGCCGATGAGCTTTCAAAAATGGGGCATAATGTTATATTTTCGGACACTGTCAAAGCATTTCCACAACCTGAACAAGCTCATGCCGATATGCAGATTTTGACGATAAATAATACTGTTTTTGTACTTCAAGAGTGCGAAAAGCTAAAAACTTTGCCATATAAAGAAAATTTGATTATATGTAAAAACAAAGCAGGGAAGAAGTATCCCGAAAATGTATTGCTGAATTTTCTTTTCTTTAATAATAAGCTTTACGGTAAAGTATCTGCAATAGATCCTACTCTTTACAAATATTGTGTAAAAAACGATATTGAAATCGTAAACATAAACCAAGGATACGCAAGATGCTCAACTCTAATACTCAATAATCGCACTGCCGTAACAGCTGATATTTCCATAAAAAATGCCCTTGAAAAAGATGGGGCAGAGGTATTATTAATATCCTCTGGTGATATAAAACTTGAAGGATATGATTATGGATTTATAGGCGGCGCAAGCGGAAAAATCTCCGATAATACCGTAGTGTTTTTCGGAAACGCTGAAATGCATCCCTACTATTCTTCTATCAAAGAATTATGTTTAAGAAATAAAATTGCAATCAAAATATTATGCAAAAATATGCCACTCACAGATGTGGGCGGCATAGTAAGAATTCTTTAAACTTTTTTCTTAGGTTTTATTTTTGCAAGCGGATTTGAGTCAGCGGCATTTTTCATTTGTTCGGAACTCAAATGTGTATAAATCTCAGTCGTACCGAGGTTTTCGTGTCCGAGAACTTCTTTAAGCACTCTGACATCAACTCCGCCTTGCTGATACATAAGCGTGGCGGCGGTATGCCTAAGCTTATGACAGGAATATCCTTGAGAATCAAGTCCGATTTTCTCAAGATATTTATATACCATAGCCTGAATTGTTTTCACAGACATTCTGCGGTGATTACGGCTAATAAACAACGCTTTTTTATCCTTAACTTCATCAATCGGACGCACCTTCATATACTCATTATAAGCGTCAATGCAAGCAGAGTTTAGATAAACAATGCGTTCTTTATTGCCTTTACCGACAACACGCATTGTACCGTCACTATGAATATCATTATAGTTAAGACCTGCCATTTCAGACACTCGCAGTCCGCAATTGAGAAAGAGAGTCAAAATACAATAATCACGCTGTTTGTTATTTCCGTCAACTGCATTAAGAAGCTCAATGCTTTGTTCAAGAGTAAGATACTTTGGCAAAGCTTTTTTATTTTTTGGCGATTCAAGCTGTTCCACAGGATTTGTATCAAGCAAATGTTTATTATTTGTTATATACTTAAAAAAGCCTTTCAGACTGGAACATTTTCTTGCACGGGACGCACTCTTATTATTGCGGTCACGATAAAGAAAATTCATATAATCATATGCAAGTTCAAGATTAACGGTTTTAATTAAATCAAGATCAACATCGTCAATTTTAATTTCATCAAAATCAGTACCGTCAGGCACAAGACCACGCATTACTTTTAAAAATCTAAAAAAAGTTCTGAGATCAATAAAATATTCGTCAACGGTTTTCTTCGACATATTTTTGATTGTCTGCTTGTAAATTAAATAGTCCTTCAAAATTGCAGGAGCTTCATCACGAAAATCAACTGCCATAAACACACCACCGTAAATTTATTTCTTATAAAGAATAACTCAGAGAAGTTGAACTAAAATCTGTATTAAAAGGATTATAAAGCTATTATAACACGAAAAAGGGCGGTGTATATTCCAATTACGAAAATTATACAAAATGTATATTTTGTATAATTCGGGGAACAGGTAAAACAAGATGAATCTGAAACATATTGCTAATGCTATTTTTTTACAGCATTTAAATTACAACAGCCGTACAGACCCAAACGAATCTGTACGGCTGTAAATTTTAAAGGAATTTAACTTTTAAATTAGCAAACGCCCTGCTGAATCATTGAATCAGCAACCTTCTCAAAGCCTGCAATATTAGCACCTACTACATAGTCACCTTCATGACCATACTTCTTAGCTGCAGCAGAAATGTTCTTATAGATGTTAACCATAATGTTCTTGAGCTTAGCGTCAACTTCTTCAAATGTCCATGAAAGACGCTGTGAGTTCTGGCTCATCTCAAGAGCTGATGTAGCAACACCGCCTGCATTAGCAGCCTTGCCCGGTGCAAAGAGAATGCCGGATTTCTGGAGAAGCTTTGTAGCCTCAAGAGTTGTAGGCATGTTAGCGCCTTCGGCAACAGCATAGCAACCGTTAGCGATAAGTCTCTTAGCGTCTTCTTCGTTAAGCTCATTCTGTGTAGCACATGGAAGTGCAACATCACACTTAACTGACCAATCGAATTTGCCTTCGTGGTACTCTGAGTTAGGACGATAGTTTTTATACTCTGTAAGACGCTGTCTTTTAACTTCCTTGATTTCCTTAATAGCATCAAGGTCGATACCTTCAGCATCATAAATCCAACCTGTTGAATCAGCCATTGTAACTACCTTAGCACCAAGCTCTGTAGCCTTTTCTGTTGCGTAGATAGCAACATTACCTGCACCTGATACGCAAACAGTAGCGCCCTTGATGTCCTTGCCGTTATCCTTAAGCATAGCCTCTGTAAGATAAAGAAGGCCATAACCTGTAGCCTCTGTTCTTGCGAGTGAACCGCCCCAGTTGAGACCCTTACCTGTAAGAACGCCTTCATATACATTTCTGATTCTCTTATACTGACCGAACATATAACCGATCTCACGAGCACCTGTACCGATATCACCGGCAGGAACATCTGTGTCAGCACCGATGTGCTTACAAAGCTCTGTCATAAAGCTCTGGCAGAATGCCATAACTTCTCTGTCACTCTTGCCCTTAGGATCAAAGTCAGAGCCACCCTTACCGCCGCCGATAGGAAGACCTGTAAGTGAGTTCTTGAAAATCTGCTCGAAACCGAGAAACTTAATAACGCCGAGGTTTACTGACGGATGAAGTCTTAAACCACCCTTGTAAGGTCCGATAGCACTGTTGAACTGAACACGGAAGCCACGGTTAACCTGAACCTTGCCGTTGTCATCAACCCAAGGTACTCTAAACATAATAACTCTTTCAGGCTCTGTAATTCTTTCGAGAATACCATTCTCTTCATACTTTGGATTCTGCTCGAAAACGGGCTCAAGTGAAGTAAGAACTTCGGTAGCAGCCTGAATAAACTCAGGCTCATTTGCGTTTTTTGCTTTCAGCTTTTCAAGCTGTTCACTTACATATGACATAAGTAAGTCCTCCTTAATAAAATTCGCATAAATTATACGGAAAAAATTCCGATTATGCTGTAGCACAGTAAAGCACTACAATCAACATATTAATAATACTATACTTTCAACGATTTTGCAATATCTTTTGTGAGTTTCTTGCAAATTTTTTTAAAATTATTGAAAAAACAGCCGATTTCATTCCTTTTCTGCAATTAATTTTACAAATCTCCCAAGTTTAGTTGCATTTTCGTACATTTTACGAGCTGAATTTTGTGAAAATGTATTTATGAATCCAAGAATTTCATTTGCATTACAATATTTTGTATAATTCATATTTGATTTACCAATTAAATTTTAGTTGCAAACGGACATATTTTATGATAAAATTCAATCAGTAATACTATTTGTAATATTTTTAAAGGTGATTTATATGGACTACTGCAAAAGATTAAAAGAATTAAGAGCCAAAAACGGATACACACAAGAGCAAATTGCATTCATACTTCATACGAGGCAGGAACAATACAGCAAATACGAAAATGGAAAACGAGAACTGCCTATCAGACATTTGATAACACTTTGTTGTCTTTATAAAACTTCAAGTGATTATATTCTCGGAATAGAAAAATTTGTAAAATAAAGCCGTCGCCAATACCAAATTTGAGTATTGACAACGGTTTTATTGTTATATAAAATTGCCGGATTATTGAATTTTTTCTTTAAACATCATCAGAAAACTTACAAGGAGCAATCCGCATGAAACCCATATTATATGCGTTCCAAACGATAACGAAAGATTTCCTCCCAGACCTGCTCCGACTGCAAAGAAAAATATAACACCAAAATAATACATTGCCTGTCTGAGCTGTTCGGGCTTTCTTTCGTGAATAAAACCTGACAGAGCAGCCGTACCGCTTCTCAAATTACCTATACACATTGTACTGGCATAGGAATATCCTCTGACTTTTCTGAAAGTCTGAACCTGCATTGCACAGGAAAACGATACAATTACCGCCGCAACGGTATCCATACTCTTCGGCATGAAGCCAACCGCAAATAATATGATAATTTCAAACAAGAGTATTCCCTGTCTCCAATGTATCTTTTTGAAATACTTGAATTTTTTCTGTATCAAATCAGCTACAAGGACACCTAACGCAAATGCAAGAATAGGAAAAAGATATTTAAGCCCCTCTCCCCACTTTCCTGTCATAAAATTTGTACTCATAAGCACAACGTTACCCGTCTGTGCATTTGCAAATACTCCGTCACGGGTAAAATATGTATATGCATCTTGAAATCCGCCTGATAACGCAAGAAATATACAATTTCTAAATGCCTCAGACATCTGTCGTGTCGGCTCAAGTTCCTTAAAAAAACTTCTTATCCTAAACACAATACTCAACTCCGAATCTATGCGCTAATCTGCACAACACAACACCGAACACAATTCAGCGGCTCGGTGTTGCACAATAATTAAAATTCGATTATCAGATATCGTTCTTTACTATATCCTCGTAGCTTTCACGCTTAACAACAACTCTTGCCTTGCCGTCTTTAACCATTACGATTGCAGGACGAGGGATTCTGTTGTAATTTGATGCCATAGAATAGTTATAAGCACCTGTTGAAAGAACAGCAAGTGTATCGCCTACTTCAACCTTAGCAACCTTTGTATGCTCCTGAACGAGGTCGCCGCTCTCGCAACACTTACCTGCTACCGTTACGATTTCATCAGGCACTTTGTCAGCCTTACCTGCATTTACTACGGTATAAGCAGACTGATAAAGTGCATATCTGATGTTATCAGTCATACCACCGTCAACGGATACATATGTTCTTACATTAGGAATTTCCTTTTTGCCGCCTACTTTGTAAAGTGTAATACCTGCTTCGCCGACAATTGAACGACCCGGCTCAATAAAGATATACGGAACAGGAAGTCCGTGTTCTTTAGCCTTTGCTTTAACAGCCTCTGAAACCTTTTCCATATAGTTTTCGTAAGGAACAGGTTCATCATCCTTAGTGTACATAATACCAAAACCGCCGCCGAGGTTAAGCTCTGAAATAACGATTCCAAGCTCATCGTGAATCTTACCCATAAAGTCAAGCATAATTTCAGCTGCAGTGACAAACGGATCAATATCAAAAATCTGTGAACCGATGTGGCAATGAAGTTCCGTAAGATTTACATTATCGTACATCTGTGCCTTTTTAACCGCCTCAAAAGCTTCGCCTGTTTCAAGAGCAAAACCAAATTTTGAATCAATCTGACCTGTTCTGATGAAGTTGTGAGTATGAGCGTCTACACCGGGCTTAATTCTAAAAGAAATATTAGCCTTCTTACCCATTTCACCGCAAATTTCATTGAGAAGCTCAAGTTCGTAAAGGTTATCAACAACGAACTTTCCTACATTAGATTCAAGTGCAAATCTGATTTCATCAGCAGTTTTATTGTTTCCGTGGAAGTGAACTTTTTCCATCGGAAAGCCTGCCTGTACGGCTGTATAAATCTCACCGCCTGATACTACATCAAGACCGAGTCCCTCTTCCTTTGCAATTCTGCAAAGTTCCTTACAAGAAAGAGCCTTACTTGCATACAACGGCATACCATTACCGTTGTAATACTTTTCAAAGGACTTTACATAAGCCTTGCACACATTTCTGATTGTTGTTTCGTCAAGAACATATAAGGGTGTACCAAATTCTTTGGCAAGTTCGAGTGTATCGCAACCGCCGATTGTAAGATGTCCCTTATTGTTCACATTAAGACATTCGCTAACGAACATTTTACTCATACCTCCGTATTTTTAAAATTTGCTATTGAAGTTTCAATAAGTTTCCTTATTTCATCATTTCCGAAGCCTGTTTGTGCAGAAAACGGTATCAGCGGAACATGTTCAATTGTACTGAAAATGTCCTTATAATACTCAATCTGCTTTTCAAATGCAGTCTTTTTGAGTTTATCGCTCTTTGTAAGAACTGCGGCAAAGTTAAATCCGCCTCTGTAAAGGAAATCTATCATATGCAAGTCATCATCAGTCGGAGGATGACGCAAATCAAGAATCTGAATAACGAGCGGACGCTGTCTGTCCTGTGCAAAATAGCCTTCCACAAGCTTTGCCCATCTGTCTTTTTCTGCTTTTGAAACCTTTGCATAACCGTAGCCCGGCAAATCAACCATACGAAACTCTTTGAGCTTATAAAAATTAATGGTAGCCGTTTTGCCCGGCTGAGCGCTTACTCTTGCAAGGGCTTTTCTCTGAACAAGTTTATTGATAAGAGAGGATTTTCCTACATTTGAATGACCTGAAAATACAATTTCAGGCATATCCGATTCCGGCAACTGATCAACACGACCTGCCGCAAATTCAAAAGCGACTTCATTAAAGTTCATAAAATCCCTCTCTTTCACTGTTTTACTGCGTTTACAGTTTTCGTTGCAGAACGAACTGCTGTCATATCAATTCCGTTCCATTGGTTATCGGTAATTCTTACGGTATTATTCACCGCAAGTGCAACTACCTCCGAAAAATTTCTAACAGGAATAAACTTAACCTTTTCAAGAACCGCCTTATCGACATCTTCAAGATCAGGTTCATTATCCTTTGGAATGATTACTGTTGTAATTCCGTTTTTAAAAGCAGCCATGCTTTTCTCTTTAAGACCGCCTATAGGAAGAACATTCCCTCTGAGGGTAATTTCACCTGTCATGGCTATATCGTGTCTTGCAGGCTTCAAAGTCAGTGCCGAGTAAATTGCGGTTGCCATTGTAATACCTGCAGACGGTCCGTCCTTTGGAACAGCACCCTCGGGAGCATGAATATGAATATCCTTGTTTTTGTAAAAATCGGAATCAATTCCAAGAACCGCCGCATGACTTCTAATACAGGTGATTGCTGTTTTAGCAGACTCCTGCATAACATCACCGAGAGAACCTGTAAGTTCAATCTTTCCTGTACCCTCCATAACGGCAACTTCAATAGGTAAGATTTCTCCGCCTACAGAGGTCCATGCAAGTCCGTTTACTATTCCGATTTCATCCATTTTGGCAAGTGAATCAGGAATAAACTTTTTATGGCCTAAAAATCTTTCTACCTCTTTTTCGTCAATCTTGAATACTTCTGTACCCTCTGTAAGCTTTTCAACGGCACATTTTCTCATCACTGATGCAATAAGCCTTTCAAGCGTTCTTACGCCGGCTTCTCTCGTATAGAAGTCTATGAGAGCGTATATGGCTTTCTGAGTGAATTTGAGTTCCTTTGAAGTAAAACCACACTCATCAAGCTGTTTAGGAATGAGGTGTTTCTTTGCAATATGGAATTTCTCTTCTCTTGTATAACTGCTGATTTCTATAATTTCCATTCTGTCACGGAGCGGTGCCGGAATAGCTGAAATGTCATTTGCAGTTGTAATAAACATCACATTTGACAAATCAAACGGAAGTTCAATGTAGTGATCAACAAACTTATTATTCTGTTCGATATCAAGAACCTCAAGCAATGCCGATGTTGGATCGCCCTTATAATCAGCGGCAAGCTTGTCTATTTCGTCAAGAATAAGTACAGGATTATTAGTGCCGGCATGTTGCAATGCATTAATAATTCTACCCGGCATCGAACCGATATAAGTCTTTCTGTGGCCTCTGATTTCAGCCTCGTCACGAACGCCGCCAAGAGCGATTCTTTCACTTTTTCTGCCTATTGCCTTTGCAATCGACTGAGCAATTGAGGTTTTACCGACACCCGGAGGTCCTGCAAGACAGATGATCTGTCCCTTTTGCTTTTCACTCAAAACACGAACGGCAAGCTGTTCAATGATTCTCTTTTTAACTTTATCAAGTCCATAGTGAGTCTTATCAAGAGCCTTCTGAACTTTAGATATAACGATTTTATCTTTAGATGACTTATTCCACGGCAAATCAAGAACCGTATCAAGATATGTACGAATCACAGCCGCTTCCTGACTGCCATAAGGCATTTTGCTGAGTTTCTTACATTCTTTATAAAGAATGTCGGCAGACTTTTCGTCAAGATTGAGCTTCTCAATTTTATCGACATAGTTTTCAGCATCGTCAATCGGTGAATCATCTTCACCGAGCTCTTCCTCGATTGCTCTTTTCTGTTCACGAAGAAAATAATCACGCTGATTTTCATCAATTCTCATTTTAGCTTTTTGAGATATTTCGTCCTCAAGTTTAAGAACAAAATTTTCATTTACAAGTACATCAAGAACAGATTCAAGTCTTTCGGATTCCGGGAAAGTTTCAAGAATCGACTGTTTAACTCTGTAGTCAAGAATGAGATTAGCTGTGATAAAGTCGGCAAGTTCACCCGGTCTTTTGCAAAGAGCAACCTTAAAAATAATATCCGACGGCATCTTCGGGGAAATCTCAAGATACTTGTCAAATTCATTTTTTACGGTTCGCATAAGAGCGGAATCTCTTGCTGTAAGATACTCGCTTTCTTCCTCATACGGTTTAACTTCTGCAACAAGACACTTTTCGTCAAAAACAGGATTTATAATTGTAGCCCTGCATTGACCTTCAATTACAATTCGTGTAGTATTTTCAGGCTGTTTCAAAACCTGAACGACCTTGGCAATTACACCCGTGTCATAAACATCAAATATATCCGGTTCGTTTATTGCGGCATCCTTCTGAGAAGTAAGAAAAACAAGTTGATCGGCTTTCATAGCTTTATTTATAGCCGTAATACTCTTTTTCCGTCCAACATCAAAATGAATAAGTGATTTTGGAAAAACCACCAACCCTCGCAACGGAAGAACAGGGAGAGTCAGATTTTTTTGCATATCAAAATCCATTTAAATTCCTTTCATAAAAGCAAAAAGCTGTATTGTAATTGCAATACAGCTTTAATTCACAATATCAAGACGCTGTGCTGCGCTTCTGACGCTTCTTTGCATCTTTTTGAGTCAATTTTACGGAATTTGTCTGTAACAATTCCTTTTTGCGAGTAATTTGCGGAGCCGCACCGTTTTTGATAACACCCTCTGTAATAATAATCTTATCAATAGTAGGATCAGACGGAGCCTCAAACATAAGGTCTGTAAGAATATCTTCCATAATTCCTCGAAGTCCTCTTGCACCTGTATGCTGATCCTGTGCCTGTTGTGCAATAGCTCTGAGTGCCTCTTCCTCAAAAAGAAGTTCAACACCGTCAAGTTCAAAAAGTTTCTTGTACTGCTGAACAATAGAGTTTTTCGGAACAGTAAGAATCTTGACAAGTGCATCCGTGTCAAGACCACTCAAAGCAGTAATAACAGGCAAACGACCGATGAGTTCAGGAATAATTCCGTACTTTACAAGATCATGTGCTGTGACCTCTTTCATCCAATCGGTCGAATCAAGCTCCTGCTTTGACTGAACAAGTGACTCAAAACCTATAACAGAAGAACCCTTACGCTTTTCAACTATCTTTTCAAGACCGTCAAATGCACCGCCGCAGATAAAAAGAATATTCTTAGTATCAATCTGTAAATATTCCTGTTGCGGATGTTTTCTGCCACCCTGTGGCGGAACATTGGATACAGTTCCCTCAACAATTTTAAGCAAAGCCTGCTGAACTCCCTCACCGCTTACATCTCGTGTAATAGAGGGGTTTTCGGATTTTCTCGCAATTTTATCAATTTCATCAATGTAAATTATGCCGTGCTCTGCCTTTTCAATATCAAAATCGGCTGCCTGAATGAGTTTTAAGAGAATGTTCTCAACATCCTCACCGACATAACCTGCTTCGGTCAGCGTAGTTGCATCGGCAATTGCAAAAGGAACATCAAGAGCCTTTGCAAGCGTCTGAGCAAGTAATGTCTTACCGACACCTGTCGGACCGAGAAGCAGCACATTACTCTTAGCAAAATCCACGCTCTCATCATTTGAAAAAGCACGCTTATAGTGATTGTAAACAGCAACGCTCAGGGTAACTTTTGCATGATCCTGTCCGATAACATATTCATCAAGAATTGTCTTGATTTCCTTTGGTTTTAAAAGTTCATCAACGGACAGTTCGGGGGTCTGAGGTTCTCCCGATTTTGAAAGTTTATTTTCATTTTCACGTTCAAGCTCGCCTGATTCGCGAAGAATATTCATACAGAGCTCAACACACCGGTCACAAATATAGACACCGTTGCCGGCAATAAGTCTGCCTGCCATCTCCTGAGGTTTTCCGCAGAAAGAGCAATAAATATCTTCGTTATTTTTGTTAGCCATCAGTTTACCTCACCTTTATCTTTTTTCGATAACCTTATCAATCAAACCATACTCAAGTGCCTGCTGTGCAGTCATGAAGTTATCACGATTGGTATCCTTTGCAATAACATCAATCGGCTGACCTGTGTTGTCAGCAAGAATCTGATTGAGTCGTTTTTTCATATCAAGAATGTGTCTTGTGTGAATTTCCATGTCAGTAGCCTGACCCTGAGCACCGCCTGAAGGCTGGTGAATCATAATGTCACTGTTAGGAAGTGCAAGACGCTTACCCTTAGCGCCTGCGGCAAGAAGGAATGCACCCATACTTGCAGCCATACCCATACAGATTGTGGAAACATCACACTTGATGTAATTCATTGTATCGAAAATAGCAAAGCCGTCTGTTACGCTGCCGCCGGGACTGTTGATGTAAAGACTAATATCCTTTGTCGGATCTTTACTTTCAAGGTAAAGCAACTGAGCAACTACAACGCTTGCACTTGCACTGTTTACCTCTTCGTTAAGCATAACAATTCTGTCTTCAAGAAGACGGGAATAGATATCAAAAGAGCGTTCGCCCCTGCTTGACTGTTCGATAACATATGGTACTAATGCCATTTAATCATAACCTTTCTTAAATAGTGATTAACAGATATAAGAAAAATATTCAAATTACTTAATAACAGCTTTGTCCTTTACGAGATTAAGAGCCTTTTCAACCTTAACATCTTCTGTGAGTGATTCAGCAGGAACAGCCTCCTTAACCTTATCAACATCCATCTTGTAAGCCTCTGCCATCTTGCCGTATTCAGCATCAAGGTCAGCCTCTGTAACTTCAATATTTTCTTTTCTTGCAACTGCTTCAAGAGCAAGTCTTAACTTAACTCTCTTTTCAGCCTCTTCTTTATACATACCCTTGAGTGCGTTTGCATCCATACCCATGTACTGCATATATGTCTTCATATCAAGGCCCTGTGAACGGAGACGCATATCAAATTCTCTTACCATCTCGTTAGCCTGATTGTCATACATTGCCTCAGGAATTTCACCATCAAGGAGTTCCATAAGCTTTTCGGAAATCTGATTGTCAACATCCTTGTCAGCCTCATCCTGAAGGCGTTTAGCAACAGTTTCTTTAAGCTCAGCCTTGTACTCGTCAAGTGTTTCCTTATCGGAAACATCCTTTACAAACTCATCATCGACTTCCGGAAGTTCCTTAGCCTTAATTTCGTGAAGGTTGATCTTGAATTCAGCTTCCTTACCTTTAAGCTCTTCAGCCTGATAATCATCCGGGAACTTAACTGTGATTGTAAACTCTTCACCTGTCTTGTGACCTACAATCTGCTCCTCAAAGCCGGGAATGAAGTTGCCTGATCCAAGCTTAAGGTTGTAGTTTTCAGCCTTACCGCCTTCAAACGCTTCACCGTCAACAAAACCCTCAAAGTCAATAACAGCTACATCATCATTCTGAGCAGCTCTGTCGTCAACAGTTACCATTCTTGAGTTACGGTCACGAACCTTCTCAATTTCTTCATCAACGAGTTCGTCTGTAACCTCTGTTGACTTCTTTGTAACTTCAATGCCGAGGTAGTTATTAATTTCCATTTCAGGCTCAACAACAACATTAGCCTTGAATGAGAAACCTTCTTTGCTTGCCTCAATAGCCTCAAGAGTTTCAACCGAAACTATCTTGATACCTGCTTCTTTAGCAGCCTCATAAAGAGCGTCCGGATAACAATCCTGCATAGCATCTTCATAAAATACTTCCGAACCGTACATTTTCTCAATTACATGACGGGGAGCTTTGCCCTTTCTGAAACCGGGGATATTGATGCTTTTAACCTGCTTTTTATAAACTCTGTTAACAGCGTTACCAAAAGTTTCACCGTCAACATTAACCTCTAATTCATATGAATTAGCCTGTTCTTTTTTTGTACATTCCTTTAATGCCATTTTAATATTCCTCCAAAGTTTAAATTCAAAATCAAGAAATCATCTTATTATATCACAACAAAATAATTTTGCCAATAGAAAATACAGAATTTATCTGACTAAAATTGGCATAAATGACAACCTGTCACAGGAAATCAGCTTAAAATCAATACCTTCGTATTCACCTTCAATTGCAAACCTCATATTCTTTTTTCCGTGAAGGTGTCCGTAATAACATTTTTTGATGTCATATTTCAAAAGAACATTAAATATTTCGTCACATTTTGTTGTTCCGTAAACAGGAGGATAATGTAAAAACACTATTGGTTCCTTTCCTGTTTTTATAGCTGATTGTATTGACATTTCAAGTCTGCCGACTTCCCTGTTCAGGACTTTTATATCATTTTGAGATTCATTCTCAAGAAACCATCCTCTTGTACCGCAAATTGCGTAATCGCCAACAACATATGAATTATTGAAAAGGATAGATATCGAATCAAGTGAATTATTTTTCAGAAACACATCCATTTTTGTCTTGGTGCTCCACCAATAATCGTGATTGCCTTTATTGAAAATTTTCTTACCGGGAAGATTTTCTATGAAAGTAAAATCCGTAAGAGTTTCTTCAAGTTTCATTGCCCAGGAAATATCGCCCGACACAACAACCGTGTCATCATCGGTAACAAGCTTTCTCCAATTATTTTCAAGTCTTGAAGTATAATCGTTCCAGCCTGCGAAAACATCCATAGGCTTATCTTCACCAAGTGAAAGATGTAAATCCGCTATAGCAAATAATGCCATTAATCTATACCGAGTGCTCCGAGAACATAATTCTCCATATCACTAACTTCTGTAACATCAGAGAATCTAGCAGTTTTATTTTTTAGATTTGCAAGAGGTGCAGGGACTTCGGCGCCGGAAACCTTATGAAGTTCATCAACCATATCAAATTCTGTTTCAGGAAGTGTTGCGTTTAGCTCAACAGCCTCAAGAACAGCCTTAGAGAATTTATACGGACTTGCAGTTGACGCGATTACAGAAGGTGTCTTGTCGCCTGTTTCATCAACATACTGCTTGTACACATTGATTGCAACAGCTGTGTGAGTATCACAAAGGTACTTATCCTGCTCAAACATCTCGTGAATGGTAGCCTCTGTGTTCTTATCATCACAGAATCCACCGTAGAACTTTTCGTTGATAACAGCCTTTACATCATCACTTACTTCATACTTGCCTTCTGATTTGAGTGCATTCATCCAGCCTCTTGTAACTTCGTCATTATCACCTGAAAGCTTGTAGAGAAGTCTTTCAAGGTTACTTGAAACGAGGATATCCATTGAAGGTGAAATTGTTGTATAGAAGTTTCTGTTCTTATCATAAACGCCTGTTTTGATAAAATCTGTAAGAACATTATTAGAGTTTGACGCACAAATGAACTTGTTGATTGGAAGTCCCATGAGACTTGCATAGTATGATGCGAGGATGTTACCGAAGTTACCTGTCGGAACAACAACATTAATCTTGTCGCCAAGCTCGATTTTACCGTCATTTACAAGATCGCAGTAAGCCGAAATATAGTAAACAATCTGCGGAAGAAGTCTGCCCCAGTTGATTGAGTTTGCAGATGAGAAAAGCATATTATTCTCAGCGAGCTTTTCTGCAACTGAAGGTGTAGTGAATATCTTCTTAACACCTGTCTGAGCGTCATCAAAGTTACCCTTGATTGCACAAACACGAACATTTTCACCTTCCTGAGTATTCATCTGATGCTTCTGCATCGGACTTACACCGTCAACAGGATAGAAAACAACAATCTTTGTGTGTTCAACATCTTTAAAGCCTTCAAGAGCAGCCTTGCCTGTATCACCTGATGTAGCAACGAGAATAACAGCTGTCTTGCCGTCATATTTCTTCTTGAGTGACTTTGTGAGAAGATGCGGGAGAATCTGGAGTGCCATATCCTTAAACGCACATGTAGGACCATGCCAGAGTTCAAGAATATTCAGGGTTGTTCCGTCAAGATTACAGTATGAAATAGGAGCAGGATTTTCACCGCCGAATTTCTGAGCTGTATAAGCCTTTTCTACGCAATCGCTGATTTCCTCTTCTGTGAAATCAGAAAGAAAATCAGAAAATACTTTCTTTGCTCTTCCTTTGTAATCTGTTTTCAAAAGTGCCTTGAAGGTATTTTCATCATACTTAGGAAATTCCTGCGGTACAAAAAGACCGCCGTCCTTTGAAATACCCTGTGCAATGGCCTGTGCCGCAGAAACTACTTCTTTGGCATTTTGTGTGCTGTTGTATAACATTGAAATCTTCCTTTCAAATTGCTTTAAACATCAAGTATTTTACTACATTATTCGCTGATTGTCAAAGTTTTCAAAGAAATTATACGCATTTTCGTAAAAAATCTTTTTCAAGACGCTTTCATTGTAGTTATTTCTAAGAAAAAGTTCATAAATTTCGCCGATTGAATCGCTTCCGACAATATCCCTCGGCAAATCGCAGCCGTCAAAATCCGTACCGAAGCAAAGAGAATTTTCGCATCCGAGCGACAGCATATATTCGCAATGCTTTAAAATATCGTTCATACACGCTTTATCCGGATTATTATTAAGAAAAGCATTGTGCAAATTTAGACCTATAAGTCCGCCTCTCTGTATTATAATTTTAATCTGCTCATCTGTAAGATTTCTCGGATTTTGAGTAATTGTCCGTGAATCTGAATGAGTTGCGATAAACGGCTTATTCGTCTGATTGACAACATCATAAAACAGTTCATCGCTTGCATGGGATATATCAATTACAATACCGTACTTTTCCATTTCGGCTACTGCAAGTTTTCCGAAGTCCGTTAAACCGCATTTATCTTCCGATAAAACGCCTGAACCGATCTCGTTCATCTCATTCCATGTGAGAGTCATTATTCTGACGCCGATTTCCGCAAATCGTTTTACATTCTCGATTCTGCCGTTCAATGCTTTTCCGTTTTCTACTGTAAAAAACGCTGAGTTTCTATACTTTGAAAAAGCATTATCCGTGAATTCACCGATACCTAACAATTCAATTCCAAGTCGGTTACATTCTGATTTCAGGTAATCAGCCGACTCAAAGAACAATTTTTCCGCCTCATTACCGTCAAGCGTGTCGGGAAACCATATAGCATAGCACTGCAACCTGTGGGATTTGTAATCGTTATTTAATTTCACTTCGTATGAGGGATTATCCAGTTCGGACTTTTCGGTTACTGCCTTATAGAGCGAGTCACAATGCAAGTCAAAAAAATTCATGGCAACCTCCCGTCAGAATGCATCTTCAATATAGTTAATGCCGACAAGCTTAAGATTATCACTGTTGACAAAAACTTCGCATACATCAAATCGACATTCTTTATCTATATTGTTTTCATACATATACATATCGGCAGTTTTTAAAATTTTCATCTGCTTTTTACGGTTAACCGCATCAACGGGTTGTGTAAGAGAATTCTCTTTTCTTGTTTTAACCTCAACAAAGGCAATTACTTCCTTGTTCTCGGCTATGATATCTATTTCGCCGTAAGGCTTTTTATAATTTCTGGCAATAATTTTATACTTATGCTTTTTCAGATATTTTGCGGCATAAGCCTCTCCCTTATCACCTGTTTGTTTAGTAGTAAAAATCATTTCTTATTATATATTTTCTTCAAGAAGCTCGGTCTGTGATACTTACACGGTCCGTATTTAAGAATCGCCTCAATATGAGCCTTTGTGCCGTAACCCTTATGCTTTGCAAATAGGTACTGAGGAAATTCTTTGTCGTATTCATAAAGAAGTCTATCTCTTGATACCTTAGCAAGAATTGACGCACAGGCAATTGACATTGACTTTGCATCGCCTTTTACAATACATTCGCCTTCAATTGACAACGGAGGCATTCTGTTTCCGTCAATCATAGCATAATCAGCCCTTGGTTCAAGTCCTTCAACTGCCCGTTTCATTGCAAGCATAGCAGCATTAAGAATATTCATTTCCTCAATTTCTTCAACGCTTGCAAATGCAATGCTGTATGCCAAGGCCTGTTCCTTTATTACATCAAACAAAGCCTCTCTCTTTTTTTCAGAAAGCTTTTTTGAATCATTGACTCCTTCAATAACGGTATTTTCGGGAAGTATAACTGCGGCGGCACACACAGGTCCCGCAAGCGGTCCTCTGCCGGCTTCATCAACGCCGCAGATACTCAGAAAACCTTTTGCAATATTTTTATTTTCATATTCAAGCCAATCCATTGTTATCTCCCCTGCGGCATTTCAACTGTAATTCTGCCAAGCTTTGCACTTCTGAATTCATCAAGCAACATAATTGCGGCTCTCTCGGTATCTATCTCACCGCCTGAAACAAGCATACCTCTCTTTTTGCCAATCATTTTCAAAAGCTCGTATGAATCAATATTTTCGATATCTTCGTTTTCTAATTTGAATCTTGTTATAAAATCAGCAGGCTTGAGTTCCTTAATGAAATCAAGAAGTCTCACCGCCAAAAGTTCGATATCAAGAATTTGGTCTTTAACCGCACCCGTGAACGCAAGATGCTCTCCTACTGTCTTATCGTCAAACTTTGGCCAAAGCACACCCGGAGTGTCAAGCATTTCAAGGTTCTTTGCAATTGTATACCATTGATTACCTCTTGTAACGCCCGGTCTGTCCTCAACCTTTGCGCGGTTCTTCTTTACCATTTTATTGATAAAAGAAGATTTGCCTACATTCGGAATACCGACAATCATAATTCTGATTGTGGGATTTACCATTCCTTTTTCTTTCAATCTTGCAATCTTATGGCTCATAACCGTATTTACGGCAGGTGCAAATTTGTCAAGACCTCTGCCGCTTTTACAGTCAACAGGGATAGCAACAAGATTCTGCTTTTTAAAATAGTCAATCCACATTTTCGTGGCAGTTTGATTAGCCATATCGCATTTATTGAGAAGAATAACTCTCGGCTTGTTCTGAACAAGTTTTGCAAGGTCGGGGTTACGACTGCTGACAGGAATTCTTGCATCAATAATTTCTGCGACAGCATCAACAAGTTTAAGACTTGACTGAATCTGTCTTTTTGTTTTGGTCATATGACCGGGGAACCATTGAATAGTCTGCATTTCGCTCATATATGTACATCCTTTAAAAATTTTCTGTTAATATAAATACTTGAATCTGTCAAGCGGAAAAAATATAAATTGTGCTTTTCCGATTACATCATCGACAGACACAAGGCCTATACTCTTATCACGGCTGTCAAGAGAAATAATTCTGTTATCACCCATTACAAAGATATAACCTTCAGGGATAACATACGGAATTTGCAATGGATTTGACGGCTCTCGTGTTAAAGAAGAAACATACGGTTCATCAATTTTTATACCGTCAACATAAACTGCATTTTTACTGTAATCCACGACAAGCGTTTGTCCTTCAACGGCTATAACCCGTTTTATAATTCTCTTTTCAATCTGATTTTCAGCGTTGATAGCTACAATATCGCCGCATTTCGGCTTATACATAAAATTTGTAATGAAAATTTTATCATCGCTGTGGAGCGTGTCAAGCATCGAATTTCCCACAACATTGGCATCTCTGATGATAAAAGTAAACGCTACGGATATAATTGCAAACACAAAAATTATTGTCCGTGTAAAATCAAACATATAATTCGTGATTTTTTTATCGTTAATTTTAATTCTGATTTTATTCTTTTTAGGTTTTTGAGGCATATAACCCTCCGTAAAAAATAAAGCTTATTTCTATTATAAAACAGAAATAAGCTTTTCACAATATCAAAATTTAAATTAACATTAAATTTTTACAATCTTTAGCATCAGTACAGATAGCCGAAGTGGTCAAACGGATAAACTACAAACTGTGCCTTACCGATTACATCATCAACATCTATAAGACCGATTTTTGTACTGCGGCTGTCCATTGAATCCTTTCTGTTATCACCCATAACAAAAATTTTGCCCTCAGGAATAACTTCCGGAATTTCATTGTCGCCTATATTGTTGCCGTAGGTTGAACCCTCTATGTACGGTTCATCAAGAACAACACCGTCAACTATGATTTGGTCGTTGTCATAATCGACCTTAACAGTCTGTCCCGCAACAGCGATAACACGCTTAATAATCGGACTGTTATACTCTGCACCGTGAGAAATAACAACGATATCGTTATTTTTGGGAGTGTAGAATAGATTTGTTACGATAACCTTGTCGTTAGTGGCAAGTGTGTTATTCATTGATCTGCCTTCAACATCAACAAGGCGGAACAAAAAGATAAGGCAAACCACAACAACCGAAATTGCAAACAGGATACATCTTACCCAGTCATAAAAACCGGACATTGCGCCTTCCTCTTTTGCAACAAGAAATTGTTTTTCGGAAATTGACGGTTTCTTATCCACATACATTTCAGGATTGATATCTGAAGAATCGTTCACACCCTCAGGCTGAAGCACAGCCATATTAGCCTCATTGACATTATTTTTGCTTTTCTTCAACTTTGTCACCTGCTATAAAGAAAAATAGTAAAAAAAGGGACTTTTAAAAGTCCCTTTTGATTTCGTGAATTACTTACGAATCTGCTCTTTAACCTTAGCAGCCTTACCAACTCTATCACGGAGATAGTAGAGCTTGCTTCTGCGAACCTTACCGTAACGAACAACCTGTACATCTTTAACATTGGGTGAATGGAGAGGGAATACTCTTTCAACACCAACGCCGTAAGCTACTCTTCTTACAGTAAATGTTTCAGCTACGCCACTGCCTCTTTTAGCAATAACAGTACCCTCAAACATCTGGATTCTTTCTCTTTCGCCTTCACGAATGTTTACTGATACCTTTACAGTATCACCTACGCTGAACTCAGGTGTTGTTTCCTTAACGCTTGCTGCAGCAATAGTCTTTAATGCGTCCATTTTTTATCCTCCTTATTTTTCCGACATTCTTACTCAAACGAGCAGCGGACTGTCACATCAAAATGACGGTTAAACCGTTATTTGAACCTCGTCGAGAGTTACGACGGTTTCAAATGCTTTAATATAATACCACATACGGAATAATAATGCAAGTGTTTTTTCAATTTAGTTTAAAAAATCGGAATATATCCCGCCAAGCTCCGATTAATGCAATGATATATTTTCAAGCTTTTTAAGATATTTTTTGAAATAATCAGGCAATTCGGAAGTGAATTCGATATATTCATTGGTTTTTGGATGAATAAAACCGATTTTTCTTGCATGAAGGCATTGTCCTTCAAAATCAACTTTTTCATTCTTTACACCATACACCTTATCACCCGACACGGGATGACCTATATAAGCCATATGCACCCTGATTTGATGAGTACGACCTGTTTCAAGCTTGCATTTTATATGTGTGTAACCTTTATACCTTGTTATTACCGAATAATGAGTAACCGCATTTTTGCTGTTCTTTTCGATAACACACATTTTCTTTCTGTCTTTAGGATTTCTTCCGATTGGAGCGTCAACTGTTCCTTCATCATTTTTCAGATTACCAAATACAATTGACTCATACTCCCTTGTAAAAGAATGCTCCTTAATTTGTTCTGCAAGAGAACGGTGAGCAAAATCATTTTTTGCAACAATCAAAAGACCGCTTGTATCCTTGTCGATGCGGTGAACAATGCCGGGACGAAGTACGCCGTTAATTCCTGAAAGGCTGTCACCGCAATGATAAAGCAAAGCATTTACAAGAGTACCGTCATAATTTCCTGCGGCAGGATGCACCACCATTCCCTTTGGCTTATTCACAACGAGCAAGCATTCATCTTCATAAACTATATCAAGAGGAATATTTTCCGCTTTAGCCTCATAAGGCGTCGGATCGGGAACATTTACAACAACAATATCACCTTGCGAAAGCTTGTACTTTTTTGAAACAACAGAGTCGTTTACAAGCACAGCTCCGTTCTCAATAAGATTAACAGCAGCAGAGCGTGATAAATCAATATTTGCATCCGAAATAAATTTATCAAGTCTTACACCGCTTGTTTCACAATTCAGTTTAAATTCATTCATTGCTTTTGTTGACCTTTTTTTCGGATTTCATAACATTAGAGAAAAACAGAACATAAACTATAAGAAGTAGTGTTCCGACTGTAATGCAGTAGTCGGCAAAGTTACAAACAGGGGGAAAGAATGAAACGCTGATGTAATCGACTACAAAACCGTAAAAAATCCTGTCAATCAAATTACCTATTCCGCCGCCGATTATAAGTGCCGCAGAAATATAGAACATCTTTCCCGATGGTTTCTTCTTGAACATAATATATATTATTATTGCAATAAGAACAGCAGTAACCGCTACGAAAAACCAACGCATATCCGAAAACATCCCGAAAGCAACGCCTCTATTCTCAACATAAGTAAAATCAAGTAATCCGTCAATGGCAGTTACCGAACATACAGGCTGAAGATAGGTAAGCACAAAATATTTTATTATCTGATCAGTGGCAGCTAAAAGCACACCGATTATAAGAGCAATAACAGGCATTTTATCCTCCATAAACATAAATCGGTGTGTTTTATCACACCGATTTATTGTAATAGCAGTTATTATTTAAGATTCTGAACACAGCGGAAACAGATTGTAGGATGCTCTGCACACTGACCCACCGTCTTGCTGATAGCCCAGCAACGCTCGCACTTTTCACCCTCAGCTTTTTCAGGTTTGATTTCAAGCTCACCGCCGTTATCAACAATTTCAACTTCTGAAACTATGAATGCTGCACAAAGCTCAGGCTCAGCCTTTTTAAGGAATTCAAGTGTTTCGCCGCCTGCACAAAGTGTTACCTTTGCTTCAAGCGAACCCTTAATTATCTTATCCTTTATAAGAGATTCGAGTGACTTTTTAACATTATCACGAAGTTCGTGGATTCTGTCCCAGAAAGCCATAAATTTATCGTCAACATCAATAGCGATGTTTTCGGGAATCTCATTAAAGATAACATGTTCTGCATTCTCATTTGAGGAATGAGGCATGTATTTCCAAATTTCATCTGATGTATACGCAAGGAGCGGAGCAATCATTCTTGTCATTGCGTCAAGGATAACATAGATTACGGTCTGAGCAGCTCTTCTTGAGAGGCTGTCAGCCTTTTCTGTATAAAGTCTGTCCTTGAGAACATCAAGATAGAAGTTAGACATATCAACAACGCAGAAGTTGTGAATGCTGTGATATACAATATGGAACTCATAATTATCGTATGAAGTTCTAACCTTTGTGATAAGGTCATTAAGCTTTGCAAGTGCCCATTTATCAATCGGCAACACCTTGTCAAAGTCAACCATATCTGTATCAGGATTAAAATCAGAAATGTTACCGAGAATGTATCTTGCGGTATTTCTGATTTTTCTGTATGATTCGGAAATCTGCTTGAGAATGTCCTTAGAAATATGAACATCAGTCTGATAGTCGGTTGATGCAACCCAAAGTCTGAGTACATCAGCACCGTACTGCTTAATAACATCCTGTGGGCTGATGCCGTTACCAAGTGACTTACTCATCTTTCTTGATTCATCGTCAAGAATCATACCGTGAGTAAGAACAGCCTTGTAAGGTGCTCTGCCTCTTGTAGCAACGGATGTAAGGAGTGATGACTGGAACCAACCTCTGTACTGGTCGTTACCCTCAAGGTAAAGGTCAGCAGGTGATTCAAGGTTATCACGCTGTTCAAGAACAGCGGCATGCGATGAACCGCTATCGAACCAAACATCCATAATATCTTTTTCTTTATCAAATTCAGTACAACCGCACTTCTTACACTTTGTACCGGCAGGAAGAATCTCTGCGGCTGTGTGATTGTACCAAGCGTTTGAGCCTTCTTTACCGAATAAGTCTGCAACAGCAAGCATAGCATCCTTATCAATAAGAGCCTCTCCGCAATCCTTACAGAAGAAAATCGGAATCGGAACACCCCATTTTCTCTGACGGGAAATACACCAATCTTTTCTTTCTCTTACCATTGATGTAATTCTGTCCTTGCCCCATGCAGGAATCCACTTAACCGTATTGATAGCGTCAACAGCCTCATCCTTGAAATCGTCAACCGAACAGAACCACTGGTCTGTTGCTCTGAATAGGATAGGAGTTTTACATCTCCAGCAATGCGGATACTGATGGACAATTTTCTTTAATGCAAAAAGTGAGCCGTTTTCTTCAAGATAGGCGGCAATCTTCTTATTAGCCTCATCAGTTGTAAGACCTGCAAACTGACCTGCTTCTTCTGTAAGAACACCGTTAGAATCAACAGGACAGATAATCGGAATCTCAGGGTAATTCTGACATACATTGTAGTCGTCAACACCGTGTCCGGGAGCTGTGTGTACACAACCTGTACCGCTTTCGAGAGTTACATGCTCACCAACGATAACAAGGGACTCTCTGTCAAGGAACGGATGTGCTGTTTTTATATACTCAAGCTCACTGCCCTTTACCGTTGCTACAACTTCAAAGTCTGTTATACCTGCCTCATCAAGAGCAGACTTATAAAGCTCTGACGCCATAACAAGGTATTCATCACCTGTTTTGATTACAGAATATTCAAATCTCGGACCTACGCAAATTGCGACATTCGCAGGGAGTGTCCAAGTTGTAGTTGTCCAAATTACAAACTTAACCTTTGAAGGATCGATTCCCATATTTGAGAAAACACCCTTATCGTCGGTTACATTAAACTTTACATAGATTGAATGGCAAGGATCTTCAGCATACTCAATTTCAGCCTCGGCAAGAGCAGTCTTACACTCCGGACACCAATAAACAGGCTTTAAACCCTTGTAAATATAGCCCTTTGTAGCCATTTCTGCAAACACTCTGATCTGTTCAGCCTCAAACTCATGATTAAGAGTGATGTACGGCTTATCCCATTCACCGATTACGCCAAGTCTTTTAAACTGCGTACGCTGATCGTTAATGTAGCCTTTTACGAACTCTTCGCACATTTTACGAAGTTCAACAACAGAAATTTCGGCAGAATTACCGATACCGGCTTTCTTTCTTGCTTTAAGTTCCGTAGGAAGTCCGTGTGTATCCCAACCCGGAACATACGGAGCTTTAAAGCCTGCCATATTCTTATATCTTACGATAAAATCCTTAAGAATCTTATTAAGTGCATGACCAAGGTGAATGTCACCGTTAGCATAAGGAGGGCCGTCATGAAGAATGAACAGAGGCTTTCCCTCATTTACTTTCATAAGATTTTCATAAACCTTTTCATCTTCCCAATTTTGAAGTGTAACAGGCTCGCTTTTCGGTAGACCTGCTCTCATAGGGAAGTCTGTCTTTGGAAGATTAAGTGTTGAATTATAATCCTGGGACATTTTATATTCTCTCCAATATCTAAAATCTAAATAAAAATCAGTCGGCAGTTACATCATAGTTATCACCGAACTTGAGATGACTGAACTTGCTCTGTCTTTTAGGATGAGCAGATACTTCTTCAGTTTCAGCAATTGGCTCAGCTTTCATTTCTGAAGGTACTGCAATCTTCACATCGTCTTCAACCTGAGGCTGTGCAGGAGCTGCCACATCCTCTGTAGGATACTTTTCGTCAAGTTCAGCTTTTGAAGCCTCAACATCGGAGGTTGAAGGAAGATCATCAATTGACTTAATATGCTTACTGTAAAGTGAAATAAGCTCATTTCTGAGATTAGCCGCATCTGACTGAAGCTGTAAATAATGCTCTTTCTCGGCAGCAGTCATATTGTTTGCGTCAACAAGGAGAGTCTGAGCCTTTGTTTCAGCATCACGAACAATCTTTGCAGCCTTTTCCTTTGCTTCTCTTATGCAGGCATCAGCAACCTTCTGTGAAGCAAGCAAAGCGTTTCTTACTGTTTCTTCATCTGCTCTGTACTGTTCAACTCTTGTTGCAAGAACATCAATCTTATGAACAAGGTTAGTTTTTTCTTTCTTCAATTGTTCAAAAGAAACAATGACTTCATCAATAAACGAGTCAACATCTTCAGCTCTGTAACCACCGTTAAGAGTGGCTTTTCTGAAGCTTATATTTTTAATTTCATCAATTGTAAGCATTTATCTGCACTCCTTATTTATAATGTATAACCGAAATTCTCATTCGACCTTTTCCTGTAGTTCCAAGTATACCTTTTAAAACGAATTTGCCTTTTCCGCGAATTGTAAAAACATCATTTTCCTTTAGGTTAAAACTGACATTTTTAGTTTCTTCAAAATTAACACATACGCTGTCCGACATAATGACAGTTTTTGTTTTTTCTCGTGACAGTTTACATACAGCGGCAACAATATTATCAAGTCGTAAAGAAGAAACTATAAATGTTTTTTCTTCCACTCCTCTTCCCTGCGGAAGCCTTGACAAATCAGCATCATCAACCTTAACGCCGACTCTGCCGACTTTTGAAATCTGCGACTTGACATAATCGGACAATTCCGCTTTTACAAATACAACAGCCCGTCCGTCCTCAACAAGAATATCCCCGACAGTTTCACGCTCTATTCCGAGCGACATCAAAGAACCGAGAAAATCACGATGAGTGAGTCGGTCGCATTTTCTGAATGAAAATTCAATGCCGCATATCGGGAACATACTCGTACTCGGTTCGTCAAAAAACAAGCCAAGCATTTTTCTCTCGGAATCATCATACCCGCCAAAGAAAAGGTAGTTGTCGAAATATGCTTTTTTAAGTTCGGAAACAAGAAGCGCTTGTTTCCTTTCACTCATAAAAGGCATAAAATACGGTTTCTGTCTTGTCAGACAAAGGTCAATACCGTTATTAAGCCGAGCAATCAGCTGTTTGTCATCATCCGAAGTAAACACCGTTGTTCTCAAGCTCATCAAGTAAATCGTCGCCTGTCAGGTCAACATTGCTCGGAATAATGATATATGTATTTGTAGCGACACGCTTGATTTTACCACGGTTTGCATACGCAACACCGCTGAGAAAATCAAGGATTCTTCTTGCCATATCTTTATTTGTATCTTCAAGATTAAGAACTACTGTGTGAGCCTTCATAAGCTCATCGGCAATTGTGCGGGTTTCTTCGCCGAAACGCTCAGGCTTGAATAAACCAACCTGAAGATTGGTGGTAGCATTAATGTTTACGACCTTGTTTCCGCCGCCGAGATCTCTATCTTTTTTAGTGTTTCTTACAGGTTCTTCTTTATAATCTTCTTCTGCACCTTCGTCAGCATAACCATACTCATCGTACTCATACTCATCATCGGGGGCGTCCCACATGCGTTTAAACTTATCTACAAAACCAGCCATTATATAATCCTCCTAAAATTATGTATAATTCCTTGCACCGAATAATGCCGAACCAACTCTGACCATATTTGCACCTGCAAGTACAGCTTCGTAATAATCGGCAGACATACCCATTGAAAGAATATTCATATCTATATTATCTAATTTTTTTTGCGAGATGTCAATAAATATATTATGCATTTTATTGAAAAATTCAGAAATTTTCTGTGAAGATTCACAAATCGGAGGTATTGCCATAAGACCTTTAACTGAAATACCGTCCAATTTGGCAATCTGACAAAGTAATTCTTCAAGCTGTTCGGGCATAACGCCTGACTTGTTTTCTTCTCTGCCGATATTTACCTCAACAAGAACATCACAGTTTTTATTGATTTTTAAAGCCTGTTTAGAAATTTCCGATGCAAGCTTTATTGAATCGACAGACTGGATAAGATCAACCTTATCGATAATCTGTCTTACCTTGTTTGTCTGCAAGTGACCGATAAACTGAAGAGAACAGTTGTCAAGGTTATACTTATCATACTTTGACAAAAGCTCCTGAACCTTGTTTTCACCTATGTGGTCAAGTCCGAGTGAAATTGCGTGATTAATAACCTCAGGTTCAACCATTTTTGTTGCGGCAAGAAATGTAATATCCTCACGCTTTCTTCCGGACTTTTCGGCAGCCTCGGCTATTCGCTCATCAATAAATTTGTAATTGTATTCAACGTCAGTTAACAACTTTTCCGTCATACAAATCATCTCCTTCAAGAATTACCTGATCATATAACTCAACTGTTGTGCCGTCAACAAGGTCTTTGCTGTCCGGCTCCGGATCGCAAATAACATAATCATCGTCGGCATACAGAATAGATATCTGTTTGAATCTCACTTCACTTCCGTGAAGCACATATACACCCTGAACCTTAACCTGTTCGGTATGTTTATTGTCATTGTCATCATATGTTGTCTTTGTTACATAGTCATCATGAATAGCCTTTTTGCTGATTCTCAAGCCTGTGTATGAACCAAGACCTATTTCAATCGGTTCCTGTCTTGCCTGAGCAAGGTCGGAATTCATATAGTCACACTCAAGAATAAGAAGGGCGTCGCTGTCTTTTGATTCCTGATAAATCCTCTTGATAGTGGCGGGAATGCTTTCAGACGATGCGTCAGAGAACAGCACCGTAGCGGAACCGTCCCACAAAGAAAGTCTTGTTGCCTCATCAGCCGTAACCTTACAGGCAACATACCATTTCAATCCCGTTACAACCTTGCCTGCAATATTGCCGGACACTTTTGTCTGCTTTACATTATCAAGGTCAGAAAGAGTCAGACGATCAAGATTATTGTAATCAAGCGCATTTTCATATCCGTCACAATGTGAGAGAAAACAACCTGATTTTTCAGTCGTAATATTACCTGTTGATTTTCCTGTTTTGCCTTCAAGAGTGGCTATTTCAGCCTGGAGTTCTGAAATTCTGTCATTAAAGTTAGTGGCTTTGCCTGTGTAAATCTGTCTTTGGTTTATTGAATAAAGCAGATTATTTCTGACATTATCAATATTTACCAAATCACCGTCATTGATACTGCGAATTTGTGAAATAATATTATTATTTATATTGTTGTTGATAGTATCAATACCTATGTTGCCGGCCGTGCTTGTTTTTTGAAGTGTCTGCAAATCGGAAAGCTGTTCCTGTAATGCGCTGATTTTTGACTGTGAAGCAGCGTCATCATCATTTGCATATGATTTTGCAATTTCACCGCCGGCTTTAACCTCATCACCGTCATGCACTGTATATGAAAGCACACCCGAAGTATTATTCTGAATCATATTTTCATCACGGATAATAAATCCGTTTGAATAAATTTTATCCGTGACTGTTGTTTGAACAGCATTTTCAGTCGGATACATTTTAAAATTTGTACTTATCAGAAGATAGGCGGCATAAACAACTGCAAGAACTGATAACGCAATCATCAAAATTCGTCTGAAAAGCAATTTATCCATAAAGTAAGCCTCTTTCGATTACAGCCTTTGCATAACTGTATATTTCTTCAAATGAATTATATTCATCAATATAAATCCAATTAATCTCCGAATCCCGCTTAAACCAAGTAATTTGTCTTTTCGCATATCTGCGGGTTTCCATTTTCAATTTTTCAACACAATCATTCAGGTTTTTATTTTCTTTAAAATAAGGAATCAATTCCTTGTATCCTATCGCCTTTATTGATGTATAGCTCAGGTCGGAATTAATAACCCGTTCAGCCTCTTCAAGCAAACCTTCTTCAAGCATAATATCTACACGCTTGTTTATTCTGTCATAAAGCACCTGTCTGTCACGGCAATTAAGACCGATTTTTACAGTTATATACGGAGACGGTATTTTATGTGATTCTTCAATTTGTTGTGTGATAGTTTTTCCTGTTGTTTTGTAAAATTCAATGGCACGGATTATTCTTTTAAGATTTCTGCTTTCACGAAGTCTTTCAGCCGATTCAGGATCGAATTTTGCAAGCATTTCAAGCAACCTGTCTGTTCCATGTTCTTCGGCAATCTTGCGAAGTTCTAAGCAATATTCTTCATCCCGTTTATCATCACTGAAAGAAACATTGTTCAGAAGTGAATCAACATAAAGACCTGTTCCACCGACGATAAACGGTAATTTGCCTCTTGAATGAATATCTGCTATACATTTTGAAGCATCAGTTACATATGACGCAACCGAATAGGTTTTATCAGGCGGAAGAAAGTCCATCATATGATGAGGAATTCCGTCCATCTCTTCTTTGGTAGGTTTGGCTGTTGCAATCTGCATTCCCTTGTATATCTGCATGGAATCGGCAGATACGATTTCACCGTTAAAATGCTTTGCAAGTTCAACCGAAAGTTTTGTTTTGCCTGATGCGGTAGGACCGACAATTGAAACCGTATTAATAGATTTTCCCAAAAAATCACACCCTGCCAAATTGTTTTTCAATTTCACCCTTTGTAAGAACAATGCAAATCGGTCTGCCGTGAGGGCAATACTTAATTTCAGGATGTTCTTCAAGGTGTTTTACAATTCCTATAAGCTCCTCAGGCGTACTTTTATTGCCTGCCTTTATAGCTGAACGGCAAGCAACATTGCTGTAAAACCAATCCATTTTTTCGGTAAAGATATCGGTTTTACCCTGAGAAATGTAGCCCGACATCTCGGTAATGCAATCTTCAATTTCAACAGCCGGAATATACTGCGGAGAACTTCTTACAATAACCGTACTGTTACCGAAATCTTCAACTTCAAAGCCGCAATCGGAAAACATATCAAGATTATTAATTGCCGCATCATACTCGGTTTTTCCGAGAGTGACTGTAACAGGAGCAAGTAAAATCTGCCTGTAGTCAGCAGCCTTTTCGGCTTTGAGTTTTTCATAAATAATTCTCTCATGGGCGGCATGTTTGTCTATCAAAAGAATATCTTTATTGTTTTTTTCTGCAATGATATATGTATCGAAAGCCTCTCCGATATATTTGATGCTCGTCTGATTATTGTTTACAAGAACAGGCTCTTTTGATTTCTCAATAGATTCTTCCGAAACAATTACATTAACCTCTTTAGGGCTTATAATCGGACTTTTATCGGTAATACTTTCTGTATCAGTTTTTTCATCTTCAACAAGCGAAGTTGGCTGAGCAATTTCAGGCTTGAAAGTTGATTTTAACTTTTCTTCCTCTTTCGCCTTATTTATCGCCTGTTTGCTGAAAATATCAAACGGATTGGATATATCCGCAACTTTTATATCATCAATGGACTTTGTAACAGAACGAATAGCTGCCTCGCCAATCTTCTTATTATCATTAAATGCGACATCCGAAAACGGATTAAAATCATCGGATTTTTCGGATGTAGCAACAGGTTTTGTAACCTCTGTTTTTTGTATGTCAGGTATCGATTTAGCATACTGTTTTTGTACAAAATCATTTTTAGAACTTTGCACAACAGGCTTGTTCAGAATGGCAGGTGCATTGTTAAACGGATTAAACTTATTTTGCACCTCATTAAAAGCCGTTTCCTTTTTAAATGATGCTTTTTTACGGCTGTCATACTTCATAAGTGAAGATTTTACCGCATGATAAATCGCATCAAAAACAGGTCTTTCATTTATAAATCTGACCTCAAGTTTTGAAGGATGAACATTTACATCAATAATTTCGCACGGCAATTCGATATTAAGAACACACGACGGAAATTTTCCGACCATAATTGAGCCCTTAAAAGCCTCCTCAAGTGCAACCATAGCCGTTCTGGTTTTGATGTACCTTCCGTTGATAAAAAAATTCTGCATATTACGATTTGGTCTTGAGTGTTCGGGCTTTGAAATATAGCCGTAAACCTTTATTGCATCAAGCTGATAATCAACCGGAATAAGTCCTTTCGCAAAATCTTTTCCAAAAACCGAATATATTGCAGAAATAAGTTTTCCGTCGCCGAATGTACGAAGAACCTGCTTTCCGTCTTTAATGTATGTAAATGCAATTTCGGGATGTGACAAAGCAGTTTTGTCGATTATATTTGAAACTGCGTTACCCTCCGAAACATCCTTTTTCAAAAATTTTGCACGAGCAGGAATGTTGTAGAACAAATCTCTGATAACAAAGGTTGTGCCGACAGGACAACCTGCATCATCAAAGCTCTGTTCTTCACCGCCGTCAATTTCATATGAAGTTCCGATTTCCTCGTTTACATTCCTCGTAATAAGTTGAAGTCGTGACACTGCACAAATTGATGCAAGAGCCTCTCCCCTAAATCCGAGTGTAGAAATACTGTCAAGGTCAGATTCAACCTTAACTTTACTGGTTGCGTGTCTTAAAAACGCAACTTTGATATCGTCACGGTAAATACCGCAACCGTCATCGGCAACACGCATGAATGTTGTACCGCCGTTTTTTATCTCAACGGTAATATTTTTTGCGCCTGCGTCAATTGAATTTTCTACAAGTTCTTTTATAACCGATGCCGGTCTTTCAACAACCTCGCCGGCGGCTATAAGTTCTGCAACATGCTTATCAAGTATGTTGATTACACCCATTTGTGTCACCTCCTAATATTAAATCATACCCTTGAGTTCATAAAGCAAGTTCATTGCTTCAATCGGGGTAAGAGTATTTATGTCTGTATCTTTCAGCTTTTCAACCACGGGACTTTCAGCAGAACCGATAAGTGAAAGCTGTATATCGTCTGAATTATCCTGCTTTTGAATATTGGCATTCTCGTTTTTATATTTACCGTGTTCAAGGTCTTTTAAAATTTCCTTTGCTCTTGAAATTACAGACTGCGGAATGCCTGCAAGCTTTGCAACCTCAATACCATAGCTGTCATCTGCTCCGCCGGGAACAATTCTTCGCAGGAAAGTAATGTCATCACCACGCTTTTTAACTGCTATGTTATAGTTTTTTACACCGTCAAGGAGTTGTTCCATAACAGTGAGTTCGTGATAATGAGTTGCAAAAAGTGTTTTTGCGCCGAGTTTTTTTCTGTCGGCACAAAATTCAAGCACAGCCCTTGCAATGCTCATACCGTCAAAGGTTGAAGTACCTCTGCCGATTTCGTCAAGAATAAGTAAGCTTTTTGAAGTTGCATTTTTAATAATATTGGCAACCTCGCTCATCTCAACCATAAAGGTTGACTGTCCCGAAGCAAGATCATCAGACGCACCTACACGAGTAAATATGCTGTCTACGATTCCGATTTCGGCAGAAGACGCCGGAACAAAACTGCCTATCTGCGCCATAAGAACAATAATGGCAATCTGTCGCATATAGGTTGACTTACCCGCCATATTGGGCCCAGTAATAATTAAAAGCCTGTTGTCGCCGCTGTCAAGATATACGTCGTTTGATATGAACGCATTAGAAGACATTTTCTCAACAGAAGGGTGTCTTCCGTCTTTAATATCAACAATATCTCCGTCATTTACCGTCGGCTTAATATAGTTCTGCGTCTGGGCGGCCTCGGCAAGAGACTGCAGTGCGTCCGCAACCGCAACCACATACGCCGTATATTGTATTCTGTTTACCTGTGAGGCGACTTTATTTCTAACCTCACAGAATGTCTCGTATTCAAGATTTATCAGTCTGTCAGCAGAGCCCAGTATAAGCTCGGCCAGCTGTTCCAATTCCTCAGTCGTGTACCT
>OGEN01000180.1_pt1 | contig 92197 bp, 76 predicted proteins | sample 1570671 | NCBI WGS metagenome assembly OGEN01 (sample SAMEA2582128, study PRJEB24529) | metagenome | biome: Human gut stool | place: China | collected 2011 | reverse complement strand
CGGAGAAACGAGAAAAAAGCGTTAAGCGCAGCGACTAGCTTTTTTCCGTTTCGACAACTCCTCCGGGATTATCAAGGGCGAGCAGCCCTTGATTCGTGCCTCCCGCGCCTCGAAAGTAGCGGGTGCTTTTCTGGTTCTCTTTTGGCACGCAAAAGAGAACTTAGCCCCAATGCAACAGCGCTCTGACCCCGCGCCACCAGCGCGCGAACTCACAGCAAAAACTTTACTTTTTCGTCAGCGACTTCATCAGACCGCCATCGGCGATGATCTTCTGGATGAACGGCGGGAAGGGTTCGGCCTGGAAGGTCTTGCCGGTGGTCTCATCGGTGATGACGCCGGTATCAAAGTTCACACTGACCGTATCGCCTGCGCTGATGGCGTCCACGGCCTCGGGGCATTCCATGATGGGCAGACCGATGTTGATGCTGTTGCGGTAGAAGATGCGCGCGAAGCTCTTGGCGATGACGACGGAAATACCGGCGGTCTTGATGGCCAGCGGTGCGTGCTCACGGGAGGAGCCGCAGCCGAAGTTCCAGCCGCCCACCATGATGTCGCCGTCCTTGACGTTGTTGATGAAGTCCTTGTCAATGTCCTCCATGCAGTGGCTGGCCAGCTCTCTGGCATCCTGCGTGTTCAGGTGGCGGGCCGGGATGATGACGTCGGTATCCACGTTATCCGGGTATTTGAAAACAGAACCGTTTGCGTTGTTCATGGGTGACTCTCCTTTTCTCAGACCGTGCGGGGGTCGGTGATGTAACCGGTCAACGCGCTGGCGGCAGCGGTAGCGGGCGAAGCCAGATACACCTCGCTCTTGACGTGGCCCATGCGGCCCACGAAGTTGCGGTTGGTGGTGGAGACGCAGCGCTCACCCTCGGCGAGGATGCCCATGTAGCCGCCGAGGCAGGGGCCGCAGGTGGGGGTGGAGACGATGCAGCCCGCGTCGATGAAGGCCGTCGTCCAGCCGCGGAGGATGCACTCCTTGTACACGGCCATGGTGGCGGGGATGATGATGCCGCGCACGCCCTTGGCGATGTGTTTGCCCTTCAGGATGTTGTAAGCGGCTTCCATATCCTCGAGGCGGCCATTGGTGCAGCTGCCGATGACCACCTGGTCGATCTTGATGTCCTTGCCCTCGCTGGCGGGGTGAGTGTTCTCGGGCAGGTGGGGGTAGCTGACGGTCGGCTCAAGGGCAGAGAGGTCGATCTCAATGGTCTTCTCGTACTCGGCGTCCGGGTCGGCCTCATAGAACACCGGCTCCCGCTGGCTGCGGCCCTTGAGATAAGCCTTAGTCACGTCGTCCACGGGGAAGATGCCGTTCTTGGCACCGGCCTCGATGGCCATGTTGCAGATGCTCAGGCGGTCGTCCATGGAGAGGGAAGCGACGCCCGGGCCGGTGAACTCCATCGACTTATACAGCGCACCATCCACGCCGATCATACCGATGATGTGGAGGATGAGGTCTTTGCCGGAAACTCTCGGCGGCAGCTTGCCGTTCAGCACGAACTTGATGGCGGCAGGCACCTTGAACCATGCCATGCCGGTAGCCATGCCGGCGGCCATATCGGTGGAGCCGACGCCTGTGGAGAATGCGCCCAGTGCGCCGTAGGTGCAGGTGTGGCTGTCGGCGCCGATGACGCAGTCACCGGCTGTCACGATGCCTTTTTCGGGCAGCAGAGCGTGCTCGATGCCCATCTGGCCCACATCGTAGAAATTGAGGATGTCGTACTTGTTGGCGAACTCGCGGCACTGCTTGGACTGGGTCGCGCTCTTGATGTCCTTGTTGGGAACGAAGTGGTCGAGGACGATGGCGATGTGCTCTTTGTCGAACACGCCGTTGAAGCCCGCCTTTTCGAACTCGTTGATGGCGACGGGGGTAGTGATGTCATTGCCCAGCACGATGTCGAGCTTGGCGTTGATGAGCTGGCCTGCCTTGACCTCGGCGAGGCCTGCGTGTGCGGCCAGAATTTTCTGCGTCTGGGTCATTCCCATGATGGTACTCTCCTTTTTATCGTAGCTTGTTCTCTATGGTCAGTCTCTCCTCTGTCCAACCTCTCAGCCGCCTGCGGCGTCAGCTCCCCTAGTAGGGGAGCCTCTGGCGAAACCGTTTACTTTGCGGGGAATGCCAAGGCCTCCCCTCGATAGGAGCAACGGCGACGACCGCCGCCAGTGGCGGAAACAGGGAGGAGCTGTTGGGGCCGCGGCCAGCAGGATGCGAGCGGCAGCGAAGCAGACGCTGGGAGCCGCAACCCGGGCAGTGGCATTGCGAAGCAATGACGGAGAGGTTGTGCAGAGCTGCCCCTTATTTACTCTCTTATTTATTGTTGATCGCGCTGACCAGTGCATGGATACCGGCCACGATAATATCGGTATCGGTGCCTGCACCCCAGGTGACGACGCCGTCGCCCCACGCGAGGCCGACGTAGGAAGCGGCGCGGGAGGTGGAGCCTTCGTCCAGGCTGTGCTCGGAGTAAGTTTCCAGGTGGAAGTCCATGCCGGTGGCGCTCTGGATAGCATTTGCCACAGCATCCAGACGGCCATTGCCCACCGAGGTGACCACCTTGCGCTGACCGTTCAGATCCAGCGTGACGGTGGCGGTGATGCCGTTGACCTGTGCAAAGTGGGCCTCGACGACAGACAGGGGCTTGGACTTGTTGAGGAAGGTATCCTCGAAGATGTGGAGCACTTCGCCTGCGCTCAGCTCCTTGTGGCTGTGGTCGGACACGCTCTTGACCTTGTAGCCCAGCGCCTCGCGCATCTTGGCGGGCAGATTGTAGCCGTAGTTCTGCTCCAGCACGAAGCCGATGCCGCCCTTGCCGCTCTGGCTGTTGATGCGGATGACGTCGGCGTCGTAGGTGCGGCCGATGTCGTGGGGGTCCACCGGGATATAGGGGCAGGTCCAGCGGTGGTCGCCCTTCTCCTTGCGGTAGGCCATGCCCTTTGCAATGGCGTCCTGATGGCTGCCCGAGAAGGCGGCGAACACCAGCTGGCCGGCGTAGGGGGTGCGCTCGTAGATGTGCATCCGGGTGACCCGCTCATAGGTGGCGCAGATGGCGGGCATATCGGAGAAGTCCAGCTTCGGGTCTACGCCGTGGCTGTACATATTCATGGCGAGGGTCACAGCGTCCACGTTGCCGGTGCGCTCGCCGTTGCCGAAGAGGCAGCACTCCACCCGCTGAGCGCCTGCCAGAACGGCCAGCTCGGCACAGGCGACGCCGGTGCCGCGGTCATTATGCGGGTGGGTGGAGATGATGACGCTGTCGCGGTACTTGAGGTGCTTGTCGCAATACTCGATCTGGTTTGCGTAAACGTGGGGCATGCTCATCTCGACCGTGACCGGCAGGTTGATGATCATGGGGCGGTCGGGGGTGGGCTGCATGATGTTCAGGACCGCGTTGCAGACCTCAACGGCGTAGTCCACCTCGGTGCCGGTGAAGCTCTCGGGGCTGTACTCGAAGAGGAAGTTGCCCTCATACTCCTCGCTCAGCTGCTTGACCAGCTTTGCGCCGTCCATGGCGATCTGCTTGATCTCCTCCTTAGACTTGTGGAACACCTGCTCGCGCTGGGCGACGGAGGTGGAATTATAGAAGTGGATGACCGCACGGGGTGCGCCCTTGACAGCCTCGAAGGTGCGGCGGATGATGTGGTCGCGGCACTGGGTCAGCACCTGCACGGTGACATCGTCGGGGATCATGTTCTTCTCGATGAGGGTGCGGAGGAACTCGTACTCCGTCTCGCTGGCAGCCGGGAAGCCGACTTCGATCTCCTTGAAGCCAATTTTGACCAGCATCTGGAAGAATTCCAGCTTTTCCTCGAGGCTCATGGGGACGATAAGGGCCTGATTGCCGTCGCGCAGGTCCACGCTGCACCAGGTGGGAGCTTTCTCGATGTGGTCCTTCTTGACCCAGCTGTCATAACCGGCGGGGACCGGGTAATATCCCGGTGCGTACTTGGTAGCGTCCATCATTTTGTTTTCCTCCAGCTTCCTATTGACTTACGTTTTGCACTTCTGGGGAACAGCCTTGCCCTCTCAGGCGCTTCGCGCCAGCTCCCCCAAAGGGGGAGCCAAAAGCCTCTCCCTTTGGGAGAGGTGGCATTGCGAAGCAATGACGGAGAGGGCGAGGCCGTTTCCCACAAACGAAAAGGCTCCCGTCTCTCAAAGGACGAAATCCCCTGAGAGACGAGAGCCTGTAATTTCTGTTACAGGGCACCCGTGGTACCACTCTCTTTGCTGTGCCAAAAGCACAGCCGCTCCGCACGATCGGCTTTTTGAGGCGAATCGCTGCCCTTATAACGGTGGGCTTCCGTCAGGACCTACTGTCTGCTTCAGTCCTGCCGCTCAGGGGCCAGTAACCGAGACCCTCTGCACCGCCTTGCACCATCCGGCGGCTCTCTGCACGCAGAAGAAAATCGTTTTTTCCCCGTCAACGCATTTGCGCTTTGTTCAAAGTGGTTTCATTCTAGCAAAACCCGCCGCCCCTGTCAAGCAGTTTTGCTCACAATGAAAATGAAACGATTTCATGTAAATAGCAGCATAAATTTTCAAAATTTGCGGGTGGATCCTATTTTTGTTGTATTATATCACCAACTATGGTAAAATAAAAATACCGCCCGAAGCGGCGGTATCCAGGTGCTGTCTGCATAAAAAGGTGGTCTAGCTTCCCCGGCAAGCTTCCGGGGGTGTGAAACCTTATTGTTGCTTCCCCCGGACGCAAACGCGAAAGGGGGGATGCCTTATGACCCTGACGGAAACTATCGCATTGCTCGGCCTGCTGGGCGGAGCAGTCTTTGTTACCTTTCAGATTTCATGGGCTATCTTCAAAGAGATACATAACAATAAGAAATGACCGCCCCAGCCTACCAAGCAAAGCGGTCATTCTTATTGTTTGACTTAGCCGAGGGAAGCTGACCATTGCGGACAGCACCTTCTTGTATGTTCAGTATAGTCAACGTGATTCGATTTGTCAAGCGGACAGTCTCCTTGTTCCTCGGTTTTGTTAAGAATCTGCGAAGTTTTTGCAAAGTTCGCCTCGAAACGCTGGTTTCTGAAATAGCGTCGTGGTATGCTGTTTGCAACGTAAGGAGGGACCCCCATGAAAGAAGTCAAGACCCCCAAAAAGCCATTGGCTATTTACTACGCCATTGTATTACTGGTGCTGATGCTGCTCAACTTCGTGCTCGTGCCGTGGATGAGCGAACGGCAGGTAAAAGAAGTGGACTACGGCACCTTCATGTCCATGACCGAGGACAAAGACATCGGCCGGGTGGATGTGGAATCGAACCAGATCATCTTTACTGATAAAGACGAAAAGCAAATTTACAAGACCGGCCTGATGAACGACCCCGACCTGACCCAGCGCCTCTACGACGCAGGCGCACAGTTTTCCAGCGAGATCGTCGAGCAGGCTTCGCCGCTGATGAGCTTTCTGCTGAGCTTTGTACTGCCCATCGTCCTCTTTGTCTGGCTGGGCAATTTCATGAACAAAAAGCTCATGGAAAAGGCCGGCGGCGCGAACTCGATGATGTTCGGCGGCGTGGGCAAGTCCAACGCCAAGGTCTACGTCCAATCCACCCACGGCATCCGCTTTGCGGATGTGGCCGGCGAGGACGAGGCCAAAGAGAACTTACAGGAGATCGTAGATTATCTGCACGACCCCAAGAAATACGAAGAGATCGGTGCCTCGATGCCCAAGGGCATCCTGCTCGTCGGCCCTCCGGGTACCGGCAAGACCATGCTGGCAAAGGCCGTGGCGGGCGAATCCAATGTGCCGTTCTTCTCCATCTCCGGCTCGGAGTTTGTGGAGATGTTCGTGGGCATGGGCGCGTCCAAAGTCCGTGATCTGTTCAAGCAGGCCAAGGAAAAAGCCCCCTGCATCGTGTTCATCGACGAGATAGACGCCATCGGCCAGAAGCGCAACAGCGGCCAGCTGGGCGGCAACGACGAGCGTGAGCAGACCCTGAACCAGCTGCTTACCGAGATGGACGGCTTCGAGGGCAACAGCGGCGTCATCATCCTCGCGGCCACCAACCGTCCGGATTCCCTCGACCCGGCTCTGACCCGTCCCGGCCGCTTTGACCGCCGTGTTCCTGTGGAACTGCCCGACCTCAAGGGCCGCGAAGAGATCCTGAAGGTCCACGCCAAGAAAGTCGCTCTTGCCCCCGGCATCGACTTCAACACCGTGGCCCGGATGGCCTCCGGTGCCTCCGGCGCAGAGCTGGCCAACATCGTCAACGAAGCCGCCCTGCGGGCCGTGCGCGCCGGCCGCAAGTCGGTCACGGAAGCAGACCTTGAGGAGAGCATCGAGGTGGTCATTGCCGGCTACCAGAAGAAGAACTCCATCCTCACCGACAAGGAAAAGTGCATCGTGGCCTATCATGAGATCGGCCACGCACTGGTGGCGGCGCTTCAGAATCACTCCGCACCCGTGCAGAAGATCACCATCATCCCCCGCACCTCGGGCGCGCTGGGCTACACCATGCAGGTCGAAGAAGGCAACCACTACCTGATGACCAAGGAAGAGCTGGAAAATAAGATCGCCACCCTCACCGGCGGACGTGCTGCCGAGGAAGTGGTGTTCGGCTCCATCACCACCGGCGCGTCCAACGACATCGAGCAGGCTACCAAGCTTGCCCGCGCCATGCTCACCCGTTACGGCATGAGCAAAGAGTTCGACATGGTGGCCCTGGAGACGGTGAACAACCAGTATCTGGGCGGCGACACCTCGCTGGCCTGCTCGGCCCAGACCCAGCGGGAGATCGACCAGCGGGTCGTGGAGCTGGTAAAGGCCCAGCACGAAAAGGCCGTCAAGATCCTCACCGACAACCGTGCAAAGCTCGACGAGCTGGCGAAGTACCTTTATGAAAAGGAGACCATCACCGGCGACGAGTTCATGGCTATCCTTGAGGAAAAAGATCCCAGCGAAAATTAAAATAGGATCTCTGCAATAATCCAGCCGCCGTATCCGTATTCATTACAGATACGGCGGTTTTCTGATACGCCGTACCGCTGATAAAATAAGTAAAATTGGGTATCACACCTAGCGGCTCACGGGCCGCCCCGTCTTCGTACAACCTCTCAGTCTGCTTCGCAGACAGCTCCCCTGGTAGGGGAGCCTCTGGCGAAGAGGCAAGGCTTTACGATATGCCAAAGCCTCCCCTCGATAGGGAAGGTGGCAGCGCATCAGCGCTGACGGAGAGGTTGACTCCCTACAACTACAGGAGGATACTACTATGAGACTGCTGAACAAGAACACTGCCCGCCGCGCTGCCGCTGCTGCCGCTCTGCTGACCATGACCGCCGCCATGAGCGTGGGCGCCTTTGCCGCCGATGACACGGTCGTCGCGGGCTATCTGCCCCCTCAGTCGTCCGAGGTCATGGTTCAGGGCGACATTGCTCTCCACTCTGACGTTCCGGTGGGGGAGGTAGACCCCAACTACGGCGGCTACGCTTCCCCGGTGGAGAACCCCATTCAGGGCAACGTGATGATGATCTCCGACGAGACTCCCCTGCCCTCTGACACGCCGGTGGAGAAGAGCGAAGCCCGCTACACCGTCAAGGGCCTGCTGGGCAAGCAGGTGCTTTACACTGCCCGTCAGGAAGGCCGCGTGCTGACGCTGGACGTCCCCGATGACAACGCCACCTTCCGCACCACCATCCTCGATATGCAGACCCTGATGAATCAGGGCGTAAGCACTCTGGTGCTCAAGACCGACAAGACTTCCACCACCCTGAACCTGACTCTGCTGTGCCAGGGCCAGAAGCCCGGCACCCGGGTCACTCTGCGCCACCTCGGCAGCAGCGCTCACCTCACCGTGGGCTTCCGCGGCCGCCGCGACCTCATCGTTGGCCGCTGATGCCCCCTCCCCTGCTTTTTGCCTGTATCATAGCTGCATCGCAAAGGACGCCGCCCCAGCCGGGACGGCGTCTTTTTTTCGTCAAAGTGCCAAAAAACTCAGACGGCAAGCTGTGACACCTGCCAAAAATATGCCGATTTGCGAAATTCTATTGCAAATATGGGGGGGGGGGTATAATTCATTTAGAGCTCCCGCAGGGTGCGGGAGCCGAATGACGATACAGGAGGAAGCAATATGATGTGGGCCAAAAAAATTGCCGCCGGCGTTCTGGCTGCAGCGCTGTCTCTGACGCTGTTGACTGGATGCAGCGGAGGGGGACGCAGCGGGAGCGTGATCAGTGAGGGGGAGACCATCTCCTTCGATACCAGTGCAAGCTATCGGCTTGTTCAGTACACCGGAAATATCTATCAAGCCTATGAGCTGGAATGCACCAACGAAAAGGATGGTACCAAAATCTATGCCGGGCAGGCAAATAAGGCACGCTGCTTTGCAGGCACCCACGAGGCGATCACTATGGACGTAAAAACCGCACTCTCTTATAAGGAGGGAAAAGATGCGGACGGCAACGTGATCCAGCCGGGCCTTTACACGGTGAATTATAAAACCAATACCTACAAAGAGGGCGGCACCTTCGGCAGCGTGGAAAAAGTGCTGGCCGCTACGATCTTCTGCAACTATGAGAAGGAGGCCGGAACCCTGAAGGAGGTGCGTGCAGCCACCGGCACCAAAAACAAGCAGGAGTATTATGTCGAGCTGCTGAAGTTTGATTTTGGCACGGCGGCGGTGTTCTACACCAAGGATCACTGGAGAGAAGACTACCCCAACGAGACCGACCTTGCGGCACTCAAGTATATCGAGGTGTACCTCCCCGGTGAAACGGTTGCTAAGGCAACCTTCCAGGTCAAAGGGACCTGGAGCGGCACCTATGAAGATACCACGCACAGCGGCGTGACAGAGCTTCATAAGGTCACAGAGTGAGCTTTTTATAAAGAATAAAACCATCCATTTCCGCTTCCGCCCCGGGCGTTCCGCATCGCCCGGGGCGGATTTGGTTTGTCCTCACACAAAAAGGCCCGCTGCGCTTGCAGCGGGCCTTCCGGCGTTTCTTTAGAGGGTATTATCCGAGCCGTTCTCGCTCTGCTCCGATGCATAGAGCACCATCAGGTGGTTTGCGGATGCTTCCAGCTGGCTCTTGGCCTGACGGAGGTTCGCTTCTTCCGTCTCGTTCATCTTCTCGGGCTTATCCTTCCGCAGGCAGCGGCGGAGATTCGCCACATCGGCCTTGATGCGGTTCTTCTCCTCTTTATCCAGCTCCTTCTTGCACTTGGAGAGGGCCTCATCCACCTTGTAGGCCAGCACCTCGGCCTGATTGTGGAGGTCAAGCCGCTCTTTGCGGCGGCTGTCCTCGGCCTCGTAGGCGGCGGCGTCGGCCATGGCGCGCTGGATCTCATTCTCCGAGAGGTTCGTGCTGCCGGTGATGGTGATGTTCTGCTCCCGGCCGGTGCCGAGGTCTTTGGCCGAGACTTTCACAACGCCGTTGACGTCGATATCAAAGGTGACTTCGATCTGGGGCTTGGACGAGAAGCTGGCCCGGATGCCGTTCAGCTTGAACTTGCCGAGGCTCTTATTGTCGCGGGCGAAATGCCGCTCACCCTGCAGGACGTTGATCTCCACACTGGTCTGCATGGGGCGGGCCGTGGTGAATATCTGGCTCTTGCGGGTGGGGATCATGCTGTTGCGGGTGATGAGGGGGGTTGCCACGCCGCCCAGTGTCTCGATGGAGAGGGTCAGCGGGGTGACGTCCATCAGCACAAGGCCCTGCGCCGCCGCACCGGAAGCGCCAGCCAGCTTGCCGCCGCCCTGCAGCAGACCGCCCTGCACAGCGGCACCCATGGCCACGCACTCGTCGGGGTTGAGGCTGTGGCTCGGTTCACAGCCCAGCAGTTCCTTCACCTGACGCTCGACGGCAGGCATCCGGGTGCTGCCGCCCACGAGAAGGACTTTGCCCAGCTGCGAAGCCGAGATGCCGGCATCCCGCAGTGCGTTCTGCACCGGGGCCACCGTCCGTGCCAGCAGGTCGCCGGTCATCATCTCGAACTGGGGGCGGGAGATGGTCAGATCGAGGTGGTGGGGGCCGTCCTTGCCCACCGCGATGAAGGGCAGATTGAGCTGGGCCGAGAGGGCGCTGGACAGCTCTTTCTTGGCCTTTTCGGCCTCTTCTTTCAGGCGTCCCATGGCGGCGGGGTCGCGGGAGAGGTCGATGCGGTCCGATTTCTTGAACTCTGCCACGGCGTATTCCACGATGCGCTGGTCGAAGTCGTCGCCGCCGAGGCGGGTATCGCCGCCGGTGGCCAGCACCGTAAAGGTGCCATCTTCGATCTCGATGATGGAGACGTCGAAGGTGCCGCCGCCGAGATCGTAGACCAGGATCTTCTGGGGCGCTTCGTTGTCAAGGCCGTAGGCCACAGCGGCGGCGGTAGGCTCATTGATGATGCGCAGGACGTTCAGGCCTGCGATGCGGCCTGCATCCTGGGTGGCCTTGCGCTGGCTGTCGTCAAAGTAAGCGGGGACGGTGATGACGGCCTCTGTCACCGGCTCCCCCAAGTAACTCTCGGCGTCGCGGCGTATCTTGGTCAGGATCATGGCGCTGATCTCCTGCGGAGTCAGGTCTTTGCCGTCGATGTGGACGCGGTAGTCGCTGCCCATATACCGCTTGATGCTGGACACCGTCCGGCCGGAGTTGGTAGCAAGCTGGCGCTTTGCCGCGCCGCCCACCAGACGCTCGCCGTCTTTGGTGAACGCCACCACGCTGGGGGTGGTGCGCTCTCCCTCTGCGTTGGTGATGACGACGGGCTTGCCGCCCTCCACCACTGCCACGCAGCTGTTCGTGGTGCCAAGGTCAATACCGATCACTTTGCTCATTCTGGTCGTCCTCTCTGTTTTTGCGACGCGCATATTTTTCCTTCAATATCATATCGGTTCCGTATGACGATTTCTTAGAGCATTTGTAAAGATTTTGTGTTTCCGCTCATTCTCTCTCGAGCAGCTGGCGGATGACGGCCTCCGTCTCGTCCAGCCAGCTCTGGGCCGTCTCGTCCCCCTCTTTTTTGCGGACGAGGAAGCCCTGCTTCGCCTCAGCCAGCTGAGCCAGCGCCTTTTTGCGGGAGATGTACTGGGTCTCATACTGGGCCACCCGCAGGCAGACCTGCGGCATATAGGCGATGTCGGGGGTGGAGGCGCAGAGTTTCTGAGCCTTGCGGTAGGCCCGCAGAGCCGCACCGGCCCCTTTTCCCTGCACCATGGCATCGTCGCCCAGCGCCACCCATGCGGCCACATCGCCGGCGTCGGCGGCTTTTTTCCAGAACTTGCGGGCCTGTGCAGGGCTCTTGCGGCAGCCCCGGCCCTCGTAGAGCATCTCGCCCATCATGGCAAGGCCCTCGGCGCAGCCCTCTTCGGCAGAGAGCTGATAATAGTGCATCGCGTCGTCCCAGCGTTCCTCGGCCATGGCATGGTTGCCGGCCCGCAGCTCCGCTTCGCCCGGCTCATCGGTGTCGTGGCTGGCGTGGAGCAGACCGTTCAAAAGCGAGCAGTCCAGCGTGGCAGAGCTGGTCCACGGGTCGATGACCACGCCGTCGATGTTGTCCGAGTCCAGCGCCATCTGCATGGCGGAAGCCAGAAGCCGTTCCGCCATGGGGCGGCTGGCTGTGCCTTTATCGGCCTCCGCCATCTTCACTGAGGTGAACACCGGCAGGTAACACCGGCCCTTCTGGGTACGCAGAGTCCAGGGCTGCAGGTCCTTTGCTTTCTCCGCCGGGACAGGATGCTCCGCCCACGGAGCTGCCCCGTCCGGCTGGTCGGACGCAGCTTCCAGCGGCACCAGGACCCTGGTGTCCAGCTCGAGGGCATAGTTGATGGCGTTCATCAGCGCCCAGAAGCTCTCCTCGTTCTGGCCCTTATAGAGCGCTGCCACAGCCCGCTCTATCGCCGGACAGCCCGTACCCAGCGGCCCGTATTCCGGCAGCTTTTTGCGGTCTGCCGCGCCCACCGGGCGCAGCCGCAGCCGTGCCGCACCATCTTTTGCCATTGCATCCACCATTCTTTCCGTTGAGATTCCCTTCCAGTATAGCAGGATTTTTCGGTTTTCTCAATCTCCGGAGCCGAAATCTGCATCCAGAGCCGGTTTTTCTCTGGCAAAAACATAGCATTCCTGTTGGGAGTGCGCTATAATAAGGAGCGTCTCGACTAAATGTATTAAAGAAAGGGAGTATCGAGCCTTGAACAAAATGCTTCGCTATCTCAGCGACTACAAGCGCGAGAGCGTGCTTGCACCGCTTTTCAAGATGCTGGAAGCTACGTTTGACCTGTTCGTGCCGCTTGTGATGGCCGACATCGTCAACGTGGGTATCGCGGCCCACGATTTCCACTACATCCTCGTGCGGTGCGGCATCCTGCTGCTTCTGGCCATCGTCGGCCTCGCGTGCAGCCTGACGGCCCAGTACTTCTCGGCCAAAGCCGCCGTGGGTTATTCCACCGGTCTGCGTCATGCGCTGTTTGAGCACATCCAGACTCTGAGCTTTTCCGAGATGGACACCATGGGCACCAGCACCCTCATCACCCGGATGACCAGCGACGTCAATCAGGTGCAGAGCGGATTGAACCTCTTCCTCCGTCTGTTCCTGCGCAGCCCCTTCGTGGTGATTGGCGCCATGATCATGGCCTTTACGGTCAACTTCCGCGCCGCCCTCATCTTCGTGGTGGCTATCCCGCTGCTGAGCGTCGTGGTCTTCGGCGTCATGGTCATCACCCGTCCGCTTTATAAGTCGGTGCAGACCCGCCTCGACCGGGTCCTTGGCCTCACCCGCGAGAACCTGACCGGCGTGCGCGTTGTCCGCGCCTTCGACAAGGAGAAGAGCGAGGTGGACCGCTTCGAGGACGCCAATGAGCTGCTGACCAAAATGCAGCTCCACGTGGGCCACATCTCCGCCCTGATGAACCCGCTGACCTACGTTATCATCAACCTCGCCATCGTGGCGCTGCTGTATGTAGGCAGCATCGAGATCAACATCGGGGGCATGGCCTCCGGCGACGTCATCGCGCTGGTCAACTATATGAACCAGATCCTGGTCGAGCTGGTCAAGCTGGCCAACCTCATCATTCAGGTGAGCAAGGCTCTGGCCTGTGCAGGCCGTGTGCAGGCGGTTCTGAACACAAAGCCCGGCATGGAGTTCCCGGCCCAGCTCACCGGCAATGTTCCGACGGAAAAGGCCGGCGACGCCGTCCGTTTCGACCATGTGAGCCTGACCTACAAGGGCGCAGGCGCACCCAGCCTCTCCGACATCAGCTTCACTGCCAGGCGCGGCCAGACCATCGGCGTCATCGGCGGCACCGGCAGCGGCAAATCCAGCCTCATCAGCCTCATCCCCCGCTTCTACGACGCCACTGAGGGCAGCGTGGAGATCATGGGCCGACCGGTCCGGCAGTACCCCCGCGCCGACCTGCGCGGCAAGGTGGCTGTGGTCATGCAGAAGGCCCAGCTCTTCGGCGGCACCATCCGCTCCAACCTGCTCTGGGGCAGCCAGAATGCCTCCGACGCCGACCTCTGGGCCGCGCTGGAAACGGCACAGGCTGCGGAGTTCGTGAAAGCCAAGCCCCTCGGCCTCGACGAGCCGGTGGAGCAGGGCGGACGCAACCTCTCCGGCGGTCAGAAACAGCGTCTGACCATCGCCCGCGCCCTCGTAGGCAAGCCGGACATCCTCATCCTCGACGACAGCGCCAGCGCACTGGACTACGCCACCGACGCGGCCCTGCGCAAGGCTCTGGCCGCTCTGCCGGGCGATCTGACCGTCTTCATCGTCAGCCAGCGCGCCGCCAGCCTGCAGCACGCCGACCAGATCATCGTGCTGGACGATGGCCGCATGGTGGGCCTTGGCCGTCACGCCGAGCTGCTGGAAAGCTGCCCGGTCTACAAGGAAATTTATGAGAGCCAGTTCAAGAAAGGGGATGCGCAGAAATGAGTGCAAAAGCAAAAAGCAAGCTGACCCCTGAACAGCAGAAGGCCACCATGACCCGGGTGCTGCAGAAGATCAAGCCCTACGGCTTCTTCGTGGTGTGCAGCCTCATCGTGGCCGCTGTGAGCGTGGCGGCTCAGCTGTATATCCCCATCCTCTGCGGCAATGCCATCGACATGATGCTGGGCAAAGGTTCCGTGGACTTTGCGGGCGTGCTGCCCATCATCTACGAGATCATCGTGGTGGCTGTTGTCGCCGCCTTTGCGCAGTGGCTGCTGAGCGTCTGCAACAACCGCATCACCTTCGCAGTCAGCCGTGACCTGCGCAACGCCGCCATGCGGAAGATCCAGACCCTTCCCCTCTCTTACCTCGACAGCCATCCTTCCGGCGACATCGTGAGCCGGATGGTGGCCGATGTGGATACCTTCGCGGACGGCCTGCTGATGGGCTTCACCCAGCTGTTCTCGGGTGTGCTGACCATCCTCGGCACCCTGCTCTTCATGTTGCAGCAGAATGTCCCCATCACGCTGGTGGTGGTCTGCATCACCCCGCTGAGCCTCGTTGTCGCCAGCTTCCTCGCAAAGCGCAGCTACAAGTATTTCCAGAGCCAGAGCACCGTGCGCGGCGAGCAGACTGCCCTTGTCAACGAGATGATAGAGGGTCAGAAGGTCGTGCAGGCCTTCGGCCACGAGGCCCAGAGCCTCGAGGCTTTTGACGAGGTGAATGGCCGCCTGCAGGACGTGAGCCTGAAGGCCATCTTCTTTTCCAGTATGACCAACCCCGCCACCCGCTTCGTCAACAACATCGTCTACGCAGGCGTCGGCCTCGTGGGCGCGATCTATGCCGTAGCCGGAGGCATCACCATCGGCCAGCTGAGCATCTTCCTGAACTACGCCAACCAGTACACCAAGCCCTTCAACGAAATTTCCGGCGTCGTGACCGAGCTGCAGAACGCTCTGGCCTGCGCAGCCCGCGTGTTCGAGCTGCTGGACGCCGAAGACCAGACCCCCGAGACGGAGAACGCCGCAAAGCTCGTGCCGGACGGCCACGTCCAGATCGAGGACGTCTCTTTCCGCTATCTGCCCGACCGCCCGCTCATCGAGGGCCTGTCTCTGGACGTCAAGCCCGGCCAGCGCATCGCCATCGTCGGCCCCACCGGCTGCGGCAAGACCACCCTCATCAACCTGCTCATGCGGTTCTATGATGTCAACGGCGGCTCCATCAAAGTCTCCGGCACCGACATCCGGGACGTGACCCGCGCCTCCCTGCGCGGCAGCTACGGCATGGTGCTGCAGGACACCTGGCTCCGGGCCGGCACCGTGCGGGAGAACATCGCCTACGGCAAGCCGGACGCCTCCCTCGACGAGGTGGTGGCTGCGGCCAAGGCAGCCCACGCCGACAGCTTCATCCGCCGCCTGCCCGAGGGCTACGACACCGTCATCGCCGAGGACGGCGGCAACATCAGCCAGGGCCAGAAGCAGCTGCTCTGCATCGCCCGCGTGATGCTCTGTCTGCCCCCGATGCTGATCCTGGACGAGGCCACCTCCTCCATCGACACCCGCACCGAGGTGCGTATCCAGGCAGCCTTTGCCCGGATGATGCAGGGCCGCACCAGCTTCATCGTGGCACACCGCCTTTCCACCATCCGGGAAGCCGACGTCATCCTCGTGATGAAGGACGGCCACATCGTGGAGCAGGGCGACCACGATACCCTGCTGGCGCAGGGCGGCTTCTACGCCAAGCTCTACAACAGCCAGTTCGAGGGCGTGGAGACTTAACGCTTCAACTTATAGCAATTCGACTTTTTAATGCAGCAGCGGTGGATCGCACATCGCAAAGATGCCGTTTGAATGCTGCACTAATTTCTTGACTTGCGATAAAATTTGCGATAAACGATTTTGGGAAGGAATATAATCGTGTCGAAAGATGAATATTTGATTACAGATCCACCCCTTAAAGCGCTGACTGTTTTTGCGATGCCGATGATCCTTGGCAGCTTTTTTCAACAAGTATACAATATGGCCGATTCCATAATTGTCGGTCAATTTGTTGGCTCCTCGGCACTTGCGGCTGTTGGTGCTTGTGCTGCACTGACCAATGTTTTTATTTGTGTGGCGCTTGGTGCTGGTGTGGGCGCAGGTGTGCTTGTAAGCCGCTGTTTTGGTGCAAAAAATTATGGTAGAATGAAAACCATTGTGTCAACATCCCTGATCAGCTTTTTGATCTTAAGCGCTGTCCTTGGTGTCTTTGGCTTTTGCTTTTCCCATTTCATGATGAGCGGATTACAGACCCCTGCCGATATATTGGAAGAAGCAGTATTGTATCTGCGTGTCTACTTTGTGGGTTTCCCGTTTCTATTCATGTACAACATTCTTTCCACCATGTTCACTTCCATCGGTGAATCCAGAATTCCGTTGGGACTGCTGATATTCTCATCTATCCTGAATATTTTTATGGATCTCTGGATGGTGGCCGGTCTTGGTCTGGGGGTGTTTGGTGCAGCCCTTGCGACCTTGATCGCACAAGGAATTTCTGCCGTGTTTTCGTTTTTGATCTTTCTGTCTCGGATGCGGCAATACAAGAGCTTCTTTAGCAGGTTCGACCGGCAGGAGCTGTATTCCATGCTTCGCATTGCGGTACCATCGGTTTTGCAGCAGTCCACAGTGTCTATCGGTATGATGATCGTGCAGGCAGTGGTAAATCCCTTCGGCACACAGGCACTTGCCGGGTATGCGGCAACGATGCGGGTAGAAAATGTTTTTTCGCTGATCTTCGTATCCATCGGCAATGCAGTTTCGCCGTTTGTATCCCAGAATCTTGGCGCAAAGAAAATTGAGCGTATCAAAAAAGGTTATCATGCTGCACTGGTGTTGGATCTATGCTTTGCAGTTCTTGCTTTCGTGGTCATTGAAACACTGCACACACAGATCTCCTCGTTGTTCCTGGGAAAAGACGGAACCGCGTTGGCCTATCAGGTGTCCGGTGATTATATGAGATGGCTTGGTTACTTTTTCATCTTCATGGGCATCAAGATGGCAACCGATGGCGTTCTTCGCGGACTTGGAATCATGCGGCCGTTTCTTATTGCAAATATGGTAAACCTTGCGATCCGCTTGTCTGTTGCTTTGATTTGTGCACCGCGTTTTGGCATTGCTTTTGTTTGGCTTGCAGTCCCGGCAGGTTGGCTTGCAAACTTCCTTATTTCCTATGCGGCGCTCAGAAGATCACCGTTTCTGTTGTAGTTGGTTCATTGCAGTTTCAGCTTGCAACAAAAAATGAGATAGGCCACCCCTTTCGGGGAAGTCTATCTCATTTTTTTCGTTGGGGCTATTTTGCAACAGCCCCATTTTTGTTTGCTCTGTTTTATTTTTTGCGGGTCGGCAATAGTTTCTTTTTTACCTGTTTTCGGCTTTCAGCACCGTTGCCTCAGCAGGCGGCGGTGTGAGGGTGGAGTGGGCCAGAATAAAGGCAGCGGCGCGGCTGGATGCGATGCGCTGGGCGGCGCGGCGGCGGTCGTTGGAAGCGAAGGTGTGCTCCCCGTCCCGCTTTGCGTCCCAGTGGGCAAGCTCGTCATCCACCTCGGCTTCCGTCGGCCAGAGCCCTTCTTTCTGCGCCACCAGCAGCAGACCCATCCGGCTGCGCAGTTTGCACTCGGCCTCGGCGTGGAGCCAGGCTCGGAATTCTTCCACCGTCTGGCCCTGCACCTTTAAGTACTGGTCAAAATTGACGCCGTTGGCCTGCATCCGCAGATTGAACTGGCGCTGCTCGGCAAAGTAGTTGCCGGCCACCAGCTGCTTGGGCAGCGGGCCGGTGACGTGTGTACCCAGCTGGGCGATGAGGGCCTGTTCGGCCACGGCGCGGGCCTGCTGGCAGCGCTGGGCATAGATGTCCTGCGTCACCTTGGCACGGAGGGCGCGCTTGCCCTCGGCGTCGGCGGCGCGGTCTTCGTCACCGTGGCGGCGGTTTATTTCAAGCTCGATGGTCAGCTCCCGGATAGGCCGGGGCTGGATGGGCTGGGTAAAGCCGGTGTACTCTCCCAGTTCCAGCGGCGGCAGACAGAAGAACTGCACCCCCGCCCGGAAGCCCTCGGCCCGATTCACGGCCAGAAGTTCAAAATCCGGGTCGGTGACGGGCTGCAGATCGTTTTCTTTCATCAGCTGGGCGAACAGGGGCGAGAAACCCTCCAGAATCGCCCGATTGACCGCCGCCGTCAGCAGGTCATCCTCGTCCTGCGGGGCGTCCGGGGCCGCCTTTTCGGCCTGCACTGCGGCTTCCAGCTCTTCTGCTGCGGCAGAAAAGACCACCCGGCAGTCACCGGGTTCTGCCATGCCAAAATGTTCGAGTTTCATTTTCTTCTCCCCCTCTCAGCGGACGATGCCTGCCATCAGCACCAGCAGCACGATGCCCAGCACGACGTACAGCACCTCGGCACCCAGGACGGACTTGTCCCCCTCGACATACATCTCGGCGGGGTCGTCGGGGTTATAATAAAGGGTGACGACAGCCCCCTGTGCAAACTCTCTGCCCTTGGCAGACTTGGGGTAATGGAGGCGGTGGGTGCCGCCAGCAGTGGAGAATTCCAGCAGGTAGGCTTCGCCGTCCCGGCTCTGGACGGTGCCTGCCACAGCGGCCTCGACCTTTTCGCCCCTGGTCATGAGCTTGCGGCGTCTCGACCAGCTCCGCCATGCCATGTAGAACATGATGCCTGCACCGATGAGAAAGATAATGATGTTGAACATTCGCAGTTTCCCTCTTCCGTAAATAGTCCCGCCGGGCCGCTGCCCCGCAGGGGTAATATTTATTGTATCATACTCTGCCGGATTTTTCGCCCCATTCGGCCTATACGGAATGCAACAATTTTTGCAAAAAAATTTGTCGTACTATTTTTGCAGAAAACGCTTGACTTTCTTTGCACCTGTGGTATAATAAACATCGTTCCGAGCCGAACGGCAGCGAACAAAACAGAATATGCGGATATGGCGGAATTGGCAGACGCGTTAGATTCAGGTTCTAATCGGGGCAACTCGGTGGAGGTTCAAGTCCTCTTATCCGCACCAAGAAAAAGCAGAACACGTTCGTGTTCTGCTTTTTCTTTTCGGTGCGAAAGAGGACTTGAACAGGGCGGCGGTGCGCAGCACCGCAAGCAATCAGCCCAGTGGGCTGTTGCTTAGCCCGCGGTTTCCAACCCCTAGGAATGTCTAACAAGAGGACTACCGCTGCCGGAGAATCTCCTGTACCGCGTTGGTTGAAGCGATATTCACATAAAACCTTTCTGGAAACATCCTCAGCGGATAAGAGGACTTGAACAGCAACAGCGACGACCGCAGCCTGCGGCTGAAACAGGGAGGAGCTGTTGGGGCCGCGTTCTGATTTTTCAAAGCCCTGCCAAGGGGCTGCAGAAAAATCAGTAAACGCAACCCGTCAGGCGGTGCGCAGCGGATAAGAGGACTTGATTCTTTCCGTTCAAAGGCAGGGCTTTGCGAAACGCCAAGTCCGCTCATCAAACAGGCCCCCCTGCCCCAATGGGCAGAGAAAGGACTCCCATGCAGAGAATCGACCTCTTCGGCGCAGCAGCCGCCTTTGAAACCGTCCGGATGCCGGACGGCACGGAAGCGGCCATTCCAACAGAACACGCCGCCGTTATCTATGTAAATGAACAGCCGGCCTTCCGGGTGGTATGCACACCCCAGCTTCTGCCGCAGCTGGCGCTGGGGCGGCTGCTGACCGAAGGATGGATCGCCTCCGCAGAGGAAGTGGAACAAATTGCCGTCTGCGCAGAAGGCTTGAAAGTCAATATCTACCTGAACCACCCGCTGACGGCCCGCCGCGCGGCAGCACAGGAAGTTTCCAGCTGCTGCACCGACAATGTCACGCTGGGCAGTCCGGTGGAAGTGCAGCCGCTGCGCGCGGTGCCGCATCTGGACCTGCAGCCGGAGTGGGTGGACGCCCTCGCCGCTGCCATGAGCGCGGGCCTGCCGCTTTATCAGGCCACCCATGCAGTCCACAGCTGCTTTGTGCTGCACGAGGGCCGCATCCTCTGTGCCTGCGAGGACATCGGGCGCCACAATGCGCTGGACAAGGCCGTGGGCAGCGTGCTTCTGGCCGGTGTCCCCCTCAGCGAATGCGTGCTCTACACCAGCGGCCGCGTACCGATGGATATGGTGCGCAAAGCCATCCGGGCCGGCGTTCCGGCACTGGTGAGCAAGACCATGCCCACCGTCCAGTCGCTGGAGCTGGCGCAGGAATACGGCTTACAGCTGCTCTGCGGCCGGAAACATCCGCTAACATCGTCAAAAAGTGCGGGGTGACATCGGTTCGCGTTGACTTACTTTCAGCCTGAGTGATAATATATTAACGAAAAGACCGCTCCGCTGTTGCAGCAGCTGGGGCGGCCTTAATTGTTGTCCGGGGAAACCCGGGCAGAAAAAAACAGGCAGGTGATAACATGAAGCAGGCAACCAACCCGTTTGCGCCCGTTCCCCTGTGGCGCAAGCGGCTGCCGGGCTACGCAGCCATGGGTGCTGCCACTGTTGCTATGGCGATCGGTCTTATCGCAATGCAGCACGCGCGCACCACAGTTGCAGGCACCCTGCTGCCGGTGTCGGAGGCGGATGCAGCCGCCTACGGCATCAGCGCAGTGTACCAGCTCGACAACGGCAGCTATCGCGTAGAGGGCTCTCAGAAGGGCTTCCAGAGCGATGTGCAGGCTGCCGTGACCCTTGACGCCGAGGGCAATGTTTCCGCTGTCGAGATCCTCTCGCAGGCAGAGACGGACAGCCTCGGCGGCCAGTGTGTCAACCCGGAGTTCACGTCCCAGTATCAGGGCGCAGCTCCCTTTACGCTGACAGGCAAAAGCTATACTGTGACCGACCCCCTTACCGGTGCCGCCTATGCCGCTGCCGGTGCGGCGGAGGAGCAGCCCGCTGCTGCGGAGGATTTTGACCCCGCGCAGTGGAACGTGTCCGACACCTCTCCCGAGGCCGAGGCCACCCGCAGGATGTACGCAGCAGGTCTGACCCTCTCGGCACTGAATGGCGAGCCGCTGGCTGACGAGCTGATCCCTCCGATGGATACCAGCGCCGAGGCTGTGGCACGCCGCAAGCTCTACGCCGCCGGTCTGAGCAAGAGTGCGCAGGACGGTGAGGAGCAGGCTCTGCCCTATGCGGACTGGTCTGCAGAAAAGCAGGCCGCTTATCAGCTGGCACAGGCCGAACTGACCACCGGGCAGACCAGTGCCGGCGCTGTCAGCGCAGACCTGACCGAGGTGGACGCCCTTTCCGGCGCGACCATCACCTCGACCGCCGTCACCAACATCGTCAACAACTCGTATTTCTATGTAACTGAGGTGCTCCGCGCAGAGTGACCTCAACGGAGGAATGGAACCTATGGCAAAAACTGATTTTCTGACGGCTGACATGACCCGCCGTCAATTTATGAAGATCTCGGGCAAGAGCCTTGCAGGGCTCACCCTCTCCGCATCCATGCTGTCCCTCTTCGGCTGCTCGCAGAAGCAGGTGGACAGCGGCGCAGTGGCTACCTGGGCGCTGCCCCAGGGCCTGCTGGTGGTCAACGCCGACCTGTGTACCGGCTGCCAGCGCTGCGAGATCAACTGCACGCTGACCAACGATGGTGTGTGCTCCTCTTACATCAGCCGCGTAAAGATCCAGCGCCGTCTGAATCTGGACGGTGCCGGCAACGGCCTGCTGTCCGGCACCGACAACTGCTTTGTCTACTTCCCGGATACCTGCCGCCAGTGCGAGGACCCCGCCTGCGGCAACGCCTGCCCCCAGAAGGCCATCACCACCAATGACCAGGGCATCCGTGTGGTGGACACCGACAAGTGCATCGGCTGCGGCGCCTGCCACGAGGCCTGCCCCTGGCATATGCCCACCGTCAACCCCGAGACCGGCAAGTCGTCCAAGTGCATCGCCTGCGGTGCCTGCGTGGCAGGCTGCCCGTCCGGCGCTCTGTCCATCGTGGACTGGGATGCCGTCACCAGCGCAGCACAGGCTGCCTACATGGACCTGTAAAGAGGAGGAACAACAATGGCTGAAAGTTATGGCTGGGCAGGCAAGATCCTGCGCGTTGACCTGACCACTGGCGAGATCACCACGCAGGATGACGCAAAGTACCATAAGTATATCGGCGGTATGGGCATGGCCTACCGCATCATGTATGAGGAAGCTCCCATGGACCTCGACCCCTACGACGAGAAGGCACAGGTCATCTTCGGCGTCGGCCCCCTGACCGGTGCCGGCGTGCCCTGCTCCGGCCGCATGAACGTCACCTTCCGCTCCACCTGGTCCAAGGGCAGCTCCATCATCGACGCCCACATGGGCGGCCACATCGGCCCCATGCTGAAGTATGCGGGCTGGGACGGCATCGTCATCACCGGCATCTCCGCAAAGCCCGTCTACCTGCGCATCGAGGACGACAACGTCTCCCTCGAGGATGCTTCTGAGATCTGGGGCAAGGGTACGTTCGCGGCCAACAAGTGGATGGTGGAGCAGAACGGCCGTGAGTTCGAGACCGCTTCCATCGGCCCTGCCGGTGAGAATCTGGTGGACTACTCCACCCTGAACACCAGCTTTGGCAACTCCGGCGGCGCCGGTCTGGGCGCTGCCATGGGCAACAAGAAGCTGAAGGGCCTGGCCATCCGCGGCACCGGCAGCGTCAAGGTCGCCGACCCCAAAAAGGTGCTGGAGCTTTCCAACTACATGATGGGCAACCTCATCGGCGGCAACAACAACCACAACGTCCCCGCACAGCCCCAGAGCTGGGCCGAGTACAGCGCCACCTCCGGCAAGAACCGCTGGTCCGGCGCACCGGGCCGTATGTGGAAAAAGGCTCCCGGCGGCCCCGTGGATACCGGCGAGCAGCCCTACAACGACATCAACAAGATCGCGCTGCGCTGCTTCAAGGGCTACTTCGACTTCGGCGCACCGGCTGCGGAGTACACCGTGAAGAACGGCGGCTGCTCCTCCTGCCCCATCCGCTGCTACACCGAGTATGATGTGGACCCGCTGGCCGATTACGACCTGCCCACCCACAACTCCAACACCTGTATGCCCGTGCTGTACGGCACCCGCGTCTACCCGGACGGCGTCCACGACTTCAAGTACGAGGGCGACGGCACCATGGTCATCAACCTGGCATGGTCTCACGCCGTCGATGACATGGGCCTGTGGGACAACTACGGCAACCTGAACCGTGACCTGCTGTGGATCCTGCGGATGCCCCGTGAGGAGGCCACCAAGTACATCAGCGAGGAAGAGTACGACTCCCTGCCCTGGGCATGGGAAAAGGCCGGTGACCCCCGCTGGGAGGTGGAGCTCATCCGCCGCATGGCTTACGGCGAGGGCGACCTGTCCGTCATCGCAAAGGGTACGCTGGCCATGATGGAAAAGTTTGGCCTGCCCAAGAGCTGGCTGGACCGCACCGACAGTGCCACCAACTCCAACCTGATGTACAACGGCTTCCCCAACCACCACGGCCCCGCAGAGGCATGGCAGGTTGGCATGCTGTACAATCTGGTGTATAATAGAGACTGCATGATCCACGAGATCGTCTGCGAGACCGGCTCCGGCGCACCCTACGAGGTGACCAAGAAGGTCATGGAGGACTTCTTCGGCGAGGGCTGCTACGACAAGGCCAAGGCCTACACGCCCATCAACGAAAACAAGGCAAAGTTGGCCGCCTACTGCGTCAACGATAAGAACTTCCACGACTCTGCCACCCTCTGCAACTGGATGTGGCCCATGACCCAGTCTCCCTCCAAGGAGCGGGCCTACCACGGCGATCTGGACCTGCAGGCAGATTTCATGACCGCCGTCACCGGCGAGACCTACACCCAGGCCGGTCTGCAGGAGGCAGGCGAGCGCATCACCCAGATGCTGCGCGCCATGACCGCCATCAGCTTCCAGAAGAACTGCGGCAGCGCAAACCTCCGTCAGGAGCACGACGCCATCTGCGACTGGGTCTTCGACAAGGAACCCGACTTCAAGGCATTCGAGGAAGGCACCACCAAGCTGGACCGCGCCGACATGGAGAAGGCAAAAGACCTGTTCTATGACATCTTCGGCTGGGACAAGACCACCGGTGTGCCGACCCGCGAGACGCTGGAGAAGTTCGACCTCGGCGACATGGCCGACGATCTGGAAGCACGCGGCATCTACGCCCAGACCGAAGCCGCCGCCCAGTGATCTATTCTAAAAACGAGAGGAACTATCATGCTGTTTGGCAGACGCAAACCCGGTTATACCACCACGGTGGACGCCGCCTCCGACCCTGAGCAGGTCATCCTCGACCTGCAGAAGGCAGAGATGGCCGCGAAAAAGAAGCCGAAGGCCGAGGTCTTTGACATCGACGCGGCCAGCGAGACGGCCCGCCGCCTGAAGGAAACGGGCAGTATGTTCGACGGCAGCGCTGCAAAGCTCGGCGAGGACGTCATTGCCGCCGTGCAGAAGGAGACGGATGCTCTGGCCGCAAAGCAGGCCGAGGCACAGCCCGCTCCCGAAGAGACGGCTGCACCGGACGCCGCCGAAAAGCCCCAGCTGCTGGATTTTCTGGCCGCTGCACCGGAGGCAGAGGGCGACCCCTACGCCGACCAGCCCACCGTCACCGCACCGGAGCTGCCCAAGCTGACCCCGGCACAGGAGCTGGCGGGTTACATCCGCTCCCGCTCGGCGGCGGCGCTGGTCACATCCCACGCCCTGCTGGTGAGCGAGGTGGAAAACGCCGATGAGCTTCTGGCCCAGATGCCGGAAGACCCCCAGTGCGCAGACATCGTGTCCCGCGCCGGCGCAAAGGATGCCTACTACTACTCCAGCGCCAACATGAGCGACAACTACGCCATGATCGCGCAGCTCATCGAGGACAAGGACCTCTGCGCCATGGTGGCCGAGATGGTGCGGTTCAACGCCCGCGTCTACCCCAGCGCCACCCCGCTGCGGTATTTCCGCCGCTCGCCCTACGATCTGACACAGGAAGCCATTGAGCAGACGTGGCAATCCATGCAGGGCAAGCCGGAGTACGCCGACATCGAGGAGCTGACCAACAACCAGAACGAGCGGTTCCTCTTCTCCACCCAGCACCTCACCCGCCGCTACGCAAAAGCCATCAGCGATGTGGACGAGTGGACCGACTAAAGCATCCCACACAATCAAATAGGGTATACGAGCTTCTTTGAGCAAAGGTGTCTAAACCGTCGGGCATGACACCGCGCCGCAATGCTAAGGGCTATATCAGCCGGCATTCAAGGGTGGAGGGGGAAACCCCGCCGCCTTCCCGCAGAAGAAACGCTGCAATTTGAAAAAAAGAACTCCTCCCATCCACACAGGGGCTTTCCATGCCCTGCCGCCACTGCAAGGGCGGCAGGGAGCAGCCATCGGCAGGGCAGCCTGCAAGCTGCCCTTTGCCGGAATGTGCGGATATTCTGCGGAGGCGTTTTGATTTTCCATCAAGACGTCTCCGCTTCTTTTTTAACCTGCCTTTTTCTATGAATCCCCGCTGCGCCCCGCCTGAGCCATAGCAGGCCGGGTGTGGCCGGGCATTTGGAGGATTTTTTTATGAAACAGCCTTTCTGCGCGCCCTCTGAGGCGCTGCGCCGCGTGCTGGATGCCGCTGCGGCTCTGCCGAGGCCGGAGACGGAGACCGTCCCGCTGGACGAAGCGGACGGCCGCATTGCCGCCCGGACGCTTTCGGCCCGGATGGACCAGCCGCCCTTTGACCGCAGCCCCTTCGACGGCTACGCCCTGCACAGCGCCGACATCGCCGGTGCCAGCCGCGAAACACCCGCCACCCTGCCCGTGACCATGAAGCTCTACGCCGGAGATGCCCCCGCTTCGCCCCTGCCTGCTGGCTGTGCGGCCCGCATCATGACCGGCGCACCCCTGCCCGAGGGCGCAGACTGTGTGCTGATGCAGGAGCTGACCGACAGCGGCGAGGAGACGGTACAGCTCTATGCCGCCATGAAGCCCCAGCAGAACGTGGTATTCCGGGGCGGGGACATCGCCGCCGGTGCTGTCATCGCCGAAGCCGGTACGGTACTCTCCCCCGCCCATCTCGGCGTGCTGGCCGGGCAGGGATACGCTGAAGTCCCCGTTTACAAGACGCTGACCGTGGGCGTTCTGGCCACCGGAAGCGAACTTTTAGCTCCGGGCGAGGCTTGGACGCCCGGCAAAATTTACGACGCCAACGGCGTCCAGAACGCCGCCCGCCTGCGGCAGCTGGGCTTTGCGGTAAAATGTCGGCACTGCTCCGACGACCCGGAGGAGATCGCCCGCGAGATGCGGGAACTGCTGGCGGAGTGCGATGCCGTCATCACCAGCGGCGGCGTCTCGGTGGGGCAGAAAGACTATCTGCCCGCTGTGCTGGAACAGTTGAATGCGGACATCCTCTTTGCGGGCGTGGCCCAGAAGCCCGGAAGCCCCATGCTGGCCGGGAAAATTGACGGCAAGCTGGTGTTCTGCCTCTCCGGCAACCCCTTTGCTGCCGCCGCTACGCTGGAACAATATGCCATCCCGGCCCTTTTGCGGGCGGCGGGGCGCTGTGAGGAAGGCTGCCTTCTTCCCCGCACCACCCGCACCCTGACCACGGGCTTCTCGAAGCCCAGCAAGGGGAACCGCTATCTGCGAGCCAAGGCCATGGGCGGCAGCGTGACCATCCCCGGCGAGGGCAACGCCGAAGCCCACTCGTCCGGCAGCCTTTCTGCCATGATCGGCTGCAACTGTCTCGTTGAACTGCCTGCGGGCAGCGGCCCGGTGACTCCGGGTGAAGAAGTGGAGGTGCTCAGTTTTGTACAGTGAACAGAAAGAGGCTCTGGCCCAGGAGATCGAGCTCAAGCGCCCGGCGGTGCTGGCCGTCAGCGGCCTGCACAACAGCGGCAAGACGACGCTGCTGGAAAAGCTTCTGCCTGCCCTGCGCAGCCGGGGGCTGAAAGTGGGCATCATCAAGCACGACGGCCATGATTTCACCCCCGATGTCCCCGGCACCGACAGCTACCGTCTGCGGGAAGCGGGGGCCGAGGGGGTGGCGGTCTACTCCGGCCAGCGCTATCTGCTGACCGAGATGTTCCGCCTGACGGAGCAGGACTTGCTGGCGCTGTTCGAGCGCCACGGCTATGATCTGGTGCTGCTGGAAGGCTTCAAGGACAGCGGCTGGCCGAAAATCGAAGTTGTCCGCAAAGAAATTTCGGACACACCGGTGTCTTTCCAGCCGCTGGCGGTGGTGGGAGATATTCCGGGGGCAGATTTTGGATTGGAAGATGCGCAGGCTCTGGCCGACTGGCTCGTTGCCCAGATGCCGGGCCTGTAAGGAGAAGACAGATATGAAACTGATTCGTACCGAAGACGCGGCAGGCCAGGTGCTCTGCCACGACATTACCCAAATCATTCCCGGCGAGTTCAAGGGCGCACGTTTCCGCAAGGGCCATATCATCCAGCCCGAAGACATCCCCGTGCTGCTCTCCATCGGCAAAGAAAACCTCTACGTCTGGGAGAAGAAGCCCGGCATCCTCCACGAGGACGAAGCCGCCGCGCTGCTGTACAAGGCCGCTGCGGGCAGGAACATCCACGGCACCGAGCCGAAAGAGGGAAAAATCGAGCTCATCGCCGACTGCGACGGCCTGCTGAAGATCAACCGCGAAGCCCTGCTGGCCGTGAACCGCACGCCCCAGATGATGATCGCCACCATCCACGGCGACCTGGCCGTGAAAAAGGGCCAGAAACTGGCCGGTACCCGCATCATCCCGCTGGTCATCGAACAGGAGAAGATGGACGCCATGCAGGCTGCCGCAGGCAGTGAGCCTATCCTGAACGTGCTGCCCATGCAGGCCAAGAAGTTTGCCGTCATCACCACCGGCAGCGAGGTGTTCAAGGGCCGCATCGAGGATAAGTTCACACCCATCCTCGTGGGCAAGCTGGCCGAGTACGGCTGCGAGATGACCTTCCACAAGGTCTGCGACGACGACCCGGCGGGCATCACGACCGCCATTCTCGAGGCGAAAGCGGCGGGCTGTGAGCTCATCTTCACCACCGGCGGCATGAGCGTGGACCCCGACGACCGCACCCCGCTGGCCATCCGAAACACCGGCGCGGACATCGTCACCTACGGCGCACCGGTGCTGCCGGGTGCCATGTTCCTCGTGAGCTATCTGGACGGTGTGCCGGTCTGCGGTCTGCCCGGCTGCGTCATGTACGCCAAGCGCACCATCTTTGATCTGCTGCTGCCCCGCCTGCTGGCCGACGATGCCATCACCGCCGAGGATATTGCCCGTCTGGGCGAGGGTGGTCTCTGCCTTGGCTGCGCCGAGTGCCACTGGCCCAACTGCGGATTTGGGCATTGCTGACTTTTGGCACGTCGGCAATGCCTCTCCCTTTGGGAGAGGTGTCACCGAAGGTGACGGAGAGGGCAAGCCCGGCGCATTAAAGCCGCCACACAGCGATAAGCAGACCCTTTGTCTGAGCGATACTATCGCCATGTCTGGGATTCGCCGTCAGCATCCTCGCCCTCTCAGGCGCTCACGCGCCAGCTCTCCCAAAGGGAGAGCCTCTGGCGTGACGGTAAGGCCCGCGCTGGGCGAGAAAAGCTCTTCCTGTCGGGAACGATAGTGCCCTGCGACAGAGATTTACAGCAGCTTGACAAGGAACGCTTGTCCAGAAGCTGCCGGCCTCTGTAGCAAGGCCCGCCCTTTTGCGCCATATCGGCCTCAGGCGTCCCGCTCAGAGCTGCCCGGCCTGCCAACGGCTCCCCCTTTGGGGGAGCTGGCGAGCGAAGCGAGACTGAGAGGGCAAGCCCGGCTCCCTATACGATTTATTTTTGTTAAGCAGAAAGATACGATCATGACTGAAACTAATCTGACCCACTTTGACGCCTCCGGCAACGCCGTGATGGTGGATGTGAGCGAGAAGACCGTCACCTTCCGGGAGGCCACCGCCCACGGCATCATCACCATGAACGCCGAGGCATTCGCCGCTGTGGAGAGCGGCACCGTGAAGAAAGGCGATGTGCTGGGCGTGGCCCGCATTGCCGGCATCATGGCCACCAAGCGCACCAGCGAGCTCATCCCGCTGTGCCATCCGCTGCCCCTGACGAAAGTGAGCGTGGACTTCAGGCTTCTGCCCGAGCGGCAGGCTGTGGAGGCGCTCTGCACCGTCAAGACGGCGGGCGTCACCGGCGTGGAGATGGAGGCCCTGACGGGCGTTTCCACCGCCCTGCTCACCATCTACGATATGTGTAAGGCCGTCGATAAGGGCATGGAGCTGGGCGAGATCCATCTCGTCGAGAAGACCGGCGGCAAGAGCGGCCACTACATCCGGGCGGAGGGCGGCTATGTTTGATTCTGCCCAGCGCAATATCCACTATCTGCGCCTGTCCGTCACCGATCTTTGCAACCTGCGCTGCCGCTACTGTATGCCCGACGGCGTGGAAAAGCTGGAGCGGGAAGCCGTGCTCACCTACGAAGAGTTCCTGCGTCTGGCGGCTCTGTTTGCCCGGTGCGGCATCGACACCGTCCGCGTCACCGGCGGCGAACCGCTGGTGCGCAAGGGCGTAGACCAGCTGGTGGCGGGGCTGAAAGCCATCCCCGGCATCCGCAAAGTCACCATGACCACAAACGGCATCCTGCTGGCGCAGCAGCTGTCCGCCCTGCTGGCGGCCGGCCTTGACAGCGTGAACATCAGCCTCGACACCCTGCGCCCCGAGGTGTTCCAAAGCATCACGGCCCGGGACGAGTTCGAGCACGTCATGGAGGGCATTCACGCCGCCCTCGACAGCTGCATCCCTGTCAAACTGAACTGTGTGCCGCAGGTGGGCGTGAACGAGGGTGAGTTGGAAGACCTGGCCGCCCTCGCCGAGAGCCGCCCGTTACAGGTGCGGTTCATCGAGATGATGCCCATCGGCTACGGCGCGGCCATGCCCTGCATCTCGGGGCCGGAGCTGCGGGAGCGGTTTGCCCGCCGCTGGCCGGAGTTTTCGCCCCTGCCCGCCGCCCAGAGCGCCGGGTTCGGCGACGGGCCTGCCGTCTACTACACCGTCCCGGGCTGGAAGGGCGATGTGGGCTTCATCGCGGCGGTCCACGGCAAGTTCTGTGCTTCCTGCAACCGGGTGCGTCTGACCAGTCAGGGCTTTCTGCGCCCCTGCCTTGCCAGCGAGACGGGCTGCGACCTGCGCACCCTGCTGCGGGGCGGCGCAGCCGACGAGGAGCTTTTACAGGCCATCCGGGAGACCATCTGGTCGAAACCCCGGGAACATCATTTCGGAGACAATTCCATGCCCGCCACCCGCGGGATGTACCGTATCGGAGGATAAACTACTATGGGAAAAATTCTGGCGATCTGCACCAGCCCCAAGCGCGGCACCGTCAAGACCGAGGTGCCAAGTGCTGTCCTGACCCCGGAATGGGGCATTGTGAGCGACGCCCACGGCGGAAACTGGCACCGGCAGGTGAGCCTGCTCAGCGCCGAAAAGATCGAGGCGTTCCGCAAGAAGATCTGGGTGGACTATGGTGCCTTTGGCGAAAACCTCGTCATCGAGGGCTTCGACTTCCGCAGCCTGCCCGTCACCAGCCGCTTCGCCATCGGCGACGTGGTGCTGGAGATGACCCAGATCGGCAAGGAGTGCCACAACGACTGCGTCATCAAACAGCAGACCGGCGAGTGCATCATGCCCCGGGAGGGCGTATTTGCCCGGGTGCTGAAGGGCGGCGAAATTCGTGTCGGCGACGAAGTGACCCTTCTGCCCCCGCTGGAAGATCCGCCGCTGCGCGCTGCCGTCATCACCCTTTCGGACAAGGGCAGCCGGGGCGAGCGGGAGGACAAGAGCGGCCCCCTCATCGTGGAGATGCTCACCGCCGCAGGCTATGTGGTGGAAGAGACGATGCTCCTGCCCGACGAGGCCAGGGCTCTGAAAGCACAGCTCATCCGTCTGGCCGATGGCCGTCAGGTGAACCTTATCCTGACCACCGGCGGCACCGGCTTCTCGCCCCGGGATATTACCCCCGAGGCCACCTATGCCGTGGCCGACCGCAACGCCCCCGGCATCGCCGAGGCCATGCGGTACCACAGCCTTTCCATCACCCCCCGCGGGATGCTGAGCCGCGCCGCCAGTGTATTGCGCGGCAAGACGCTCATCGTCAACCTACCGGGCAGTCCGAAAGCCGTAAAGGAGAACCTCGAGTACATCCTGCCCAGCCTCGGGCATGGCGTCCGCATCGCCGCCGGTCTGGACGGCGAGTGTGCCCGCAAGTAACATTGCTGTCCCGCTCCGGCTTGCTGGGACGTGAACATATATGAGGGAATTTTAACCACTATAGAAGGAGAAAATTCATGAAAACCGATCCCATTTCCCGCCGCAGCTTTCTGTCCGTGGTCGGCGCAGTCGGCGCTGCCGCTGCCCTGACCGCCTGCGGCGGCGCGGTTTCCAGCACTGCCTCTTCCGCAGCTGCTTCCGAGGCTGCTGGCGAGAGCGTCGAGCTCATCGTCTTCGCCGCTGCCTCCTTGACCGAGACCCTGAACGCCATCGCCCAAGACTACTCTGCCGAGAACCCGGGCGTCGCCTTCCGCTTCAACTTTGATTCCTCCGGTACTCTCAAGACCCAGATCCAGGAGGGCGCTGACTGCGACCTCTTCCTCTCCGCCGGCCAGAAGCAGATGAACCAGCTGGACATCACCGCTTCTGCCGACGTGAACACCGACGGTCTGGACTTCGTGGACCCCTCCACCCGTGTGGACCTGCTGGAAAACAAGGTCGTCCTCTGTGTACCTGAAGGCAGCGACAAGGGCATCGACAGCTTTGATGCTCTGGCCGAGCACCTGAAGGCTCAGGACATCCTGTTCTGCATGGGCAACAGCGATGTGCCTGTGGGCCAGTACACCCAGAAGATCCTGGCCTACTATGACCTCGACGAAGAGGCTCTGGCTGCTGCCGGTGTCATCACCTACGGCTCCAACGTCAAGGAAGTCACCACCCAGATCAGCGAGGGCAGTGTGGACGCCGGTGTCGTCTACTGCACCGACGCTTACAGCGCCGGTCTGACCCCCGTGGACGAGGCCACCGCCGAGATGTGCGGTCAGGTCATCTACCCCGCCGCTGTGCTGAAGGCTGCCCCCAACGCCGAGGCCGCCAGGGAGTTCCTGGCCTATCTGCAGACTGACCGTGCCGCCACCGTGTTCGAGGGCGTGGGCTTTACCGCAATGTAAGGTCAGCCTGACCGTGAGCAAAAGCCTCTCCCTTTGGGAGAGGTGTCACCGTAGGTGACGGAGAGGGCAAGGACGCTGACGGAGAAGCTCAGGTACGGCGATAGTATCGCTCTGATAAAGAGTCTACCTATCGCTGTGCACCGGAACTGTCTCAACGGGCTTGCCCTCTCAGTCTCGCTTCGCTCGCCAGCTCTCCCAAAGGGAGAGCCTTAAGGCCCCCAACATTCGAGGTATCATTTATGAATTGGTATCCCTTATGGAACAGCCTGCGCATCGCGCTCATCAGCTGCACAGCGGTGTTCTTCCTCGGCATTTTTGCCGCTTATTATATCGCAAAGCTGCCCCGCACCGTCAAGGGCGTGCTGGACGTGGTGCTCACCCTGCCTATGGTGCTGCCGCCCACGGTGGTGGGCTATTTTCTGCTGCTGCTCTTCGGCGCAAAGCGGCCGCTGGGCATCTTCTTCCTGGAGCATTTCGGCGTCAAGCTGGTCATGAACTGGTACAGCGCCATCTTTGCGTCCATCGTGGTGGCCTTCCCGCTGATGTACCGCACCGCCCGGGGCGCCTTCGAGAGCTTTGACGAGACGCTGGCCTGGTCGGCCCAGACACTGGGACAGTCCAACGCATGGATATTCTGGCGGGTGCGGATGCCCTGCTGCCGACAGGGCATTCTGGCCGGTACGGTGCTGGCCTTTGCCCGGGCCTTGGGCGAGTACGGTGCTACCAGCATGATCGCGGGCTACACCCCGGGCAAGACGGCCACCATCGCCACCACGGTCTACCAGCTCTGGCGCACCAACGATGAGGCCGGTGCCATGCGGTGGGTGCTGGTGGACATCGTCATCTCTGCCGTGGTGCTGCTGGCTGTGAACCTCCTGGAGAAAAAGCAGAAAGCAGGTGGCCGCGCATGAGCCTGGAAGTACACATCGAGAAAAAGCTGAACGGCTTCACCCTCCGCTCCGACTTCACCGCCGGGAACACTGCCACGGCCATTCTGGGCGCGTCGGGCTGCGGCAAAAGCATGACACTGCGCTGCATCGCGGGCATCGTGAAGCCCGACAAAGGCCGCATCGTGCTGGACGGGCGGGTGCTGTTCGACAGCGGGCAGCACATCGACCTGCCGCCCCAGCAGCGGGGCGTGGGCCTGCTCTTCCAGAACTACGCCCTCTTCCCGAATATGACCGTGGAGCAGAACATCCTCTGCGGCCTGAAAGCCGAAAGGGACAAAGCCGCCCGCAAGGCCCGCTGCGCCGGGATGCTGCGGGCCTTGCGGCTGGAAGAACTGGCCAGCCGCCGCCCGGCAGAGCTTTCCGGCGGACAGCAGCAGCGCACCGCGCTGGCCCGTATCCTTGTGGGCAAGCCGAAGATCTTGATGCTGGATGAGCCGTTCAGCGCACTGGACAGCTACCTCCGCGAGGAGGTGGAGGGCGAAGTGGGCAGCCTGCTGGCGGGTTTCGACGGCACAGCCCTCCTTGTCACCCACAACCGGGACGAGGCTTACCGCCTGTGCCGGGACATGATCGTCATGGACGGCGGGCAGGTGCTCCGCACCGGCACCACGAAAGAGGTCTTTGTCGACCCGGGCAGCACCGCTGCGGCCCGACTGACCGGCTGCAAGAACATCCTGCCCTGCACCCGGGTGGACGCCCACAGCGTCCGCCTCGCAGGCTGTGAGAGTCTGCTGCACCTCGCCGCTGAGGTGCCGGATGGCTGCACCGCCGTGGGCATCCGTGCCCACGACTTCGCCCCCTCCGCCCCGGGCGCAGAGAACGCCCTGCCGGTGAAGCTTCTCTCGGCCAGCGAAAATCCCTTCGACTGGAACCTCATCTTCCAGCTGCCGGACGGCACCACTCGTCTGTGGTGGAAAGTGAGCAAGACGACCCTCTCCGTGGCCGAACCCGACGCCCCGGCCTGCCTCTCCGCCCCGCCGGAGCGCATCATGGCGCTGGTGGATCATAAGTAAACGCCAAAAGAGCCGGTGCAGATGCACCGGCTCTTGCTCTGTTTTTATGACTCGCCGAAGAATTTCTTGGCAATATCGGCGCTCTGCTTGGCATCCTTGGCGTACCAGTCCGCGCCGATCTTCTCGGCGTACTCGGGCGTCAGGACAGCGCCGCCCACCATCACCTTGCAGTCGAGCTTTGCCGCATGGAGGGCCGCGATGGTCTCCTCCATGCTCTTGAGGGTGGTGGTCATCAGGGCCGAGAGCCCCACGAGGTGGGCATCCTTCTCCCGGACAGTGTCCACCACCGTCTCCACCGGCACATCGCGGCCAAGGTCGATGACCTCGAAGCCGTAGTTCTCGAGGATGACGCGGACGATGTTCTTGCCGATGTCGTGGACGTCGCCCTTGACGGTGGCGAGGACGATGCGGCCCTTGCTGGCCCCGGCCCCGCCCCGCTTGGCGATGGCTGTCTTTATCTCTTCAAAGGCGGCCTGTGCGGCGCTGGCGGCCTGTAACAGCTGGGGCAGGAAGAGCCTGCCCTTCTCGTACTTTTCACCCACCACGTCCAGCGCCGGGATGAGGGCCTCGTCCACCAGCGTCAGGGGCTCGTTTTCGTCCAGCAGGGTGTGGGTGCGGGCGGCGGCTTCACCCTTGAGGCCCTTTTCCACCGCCTGCATCAGCGCGGCAAAAGGGCCGCTGTGAGCTGCATCCGCCTCCGCCGGGGTGTTTGACGTCTGAGACGCCTGGGCCGTCCGGGCCTGCTTCAACGCGGCGCTGGCAGGGACTTTATCGGCATAGCGGGCGATGTAGGCCATGCTCTGCTTATCACGGTTGGTGAGGACGTTGTAGGCGTAGACCGCCGCCATCATCTCTTCGCTGGAAGGATTCATGATGGCGAGGTCGAGGCCCGCGTACATGGCCATGGTGAGGAAGGTGGTGTTCAGGTAGGGGCGGCAGGGCAGGCCGAAGCTGATGTTGGACACACCGAGGATGGTGCGGACGCCCAGCTCCGTCTTGCAGCGGGCCAGCGCCTCCACGGTGGCCAGAACGTCCTGCTGCTGGGCGCTGGCGGTGAGGGTCAGGCAGTCGATATAAATATCTTCCCGGGGGATGCCGTGGGCCAGCGCCGCGTCCACCACCCGTTTTGCGATCTCAAACCGGGCGTCGGCGCTGGGCTGGATGCCCCGCTCGTCGATGGCGAGGCCGACGACGGCCGCGCCGTACTTTTTGCAGAGGGGCAGGACACGCTCCAACACTTCGGTCTCGCCGTTCACCGAGTTGACGATGGGCTTGCCGTTGTAGACCCGCAGGCCCCGCTCGAGGGCGTCTGCGTGGGAGGAATCCAGCTGTAAGGGCAGGCTGACGACACTCTGCAGAGCCTTCACCACCTGCTCCATGACGGCGGGCTCGTCCACGCCGGGCGCGCCCACGTTGACGTCCAGCACCTGCGCTCCGGCCTCGGACTGGCTGACGGCCTGCTCGAGGATGTAGTTCATGTCGCCCTCGCGCAGGGCCTGCTGGAACCGCTTTTTGCCGGTGGGGTTGATGCGCTCGCCCACCACGGTGATGCCGTCCACGGTGACAAAGTCCATCGGCGAGCAGAGCACCGAGGGCATGGCGTGGGCGGGGCGGCCCGGCTTGCAGTCGGCGAAGACGCCGTTCAGCAGCTTGATGAAATCGGGGGTGGTGCCGCAGCAGCCGCCCGCCGCAAAGAGCTTCAGATCGCGGTAGGGCTTCATCTCCATGGCAAAGAGCTGGGGCGTGATGTCGTAGCCGCTGCCGTCGGCGCGGGGCAGGCCCGCATTCGGCTTGACAAAGACCGGGAAATCGCCGGGCAGGGCCTCGGCCAGCCGCTTCGCCATGGGGAAAATTTCTTTCGGGCCGAGGGAGCAGTTGATGCCCACAGCGTTGGCACCGAGGCCCCGGGCCGTGACGGCGAAGCTCTCGACGGTGCAGCCGGTGAAGGTGCGCCCGCCTGCCTCAAAGCTCATGCTGGCGAGGATGGGCAGGTCACAGTTCTCTTTCGCGGCCAGCAGAGCGGCTTTCAGCTCGTACAGGTCGGTGAAGGTCTCAAAGAAGACGAGATCGGCCCCGGCGGCGACACCCGCCCGGACGATGCGGCCATACTCGGCCACGGCGTCTTCAAAGGCCAGCGTGCCGTTGGGCTCCAGCAGTTCGCCCAGCGGGCCAACGTCCAGCGCGGCCAGTGCGCCGTAGGGGGCGCAGGCCCGCTTGCAGTTGGCGATGCCCGCCGCAATGATCTCTTCCAGCGTGTATTCGCTGCCCGCCAGCTTATGGGCCGACGCGCCGAAGGTGTTGGCATTGATGATGCGGCTGCCTGCGGCGGCGTACCGGCTGTGGATGCTCTCGATGAGCTGCGGGTCGGTGATGTTCAGTTCCTCAGGCCGTGCGCCCAGTTTCAGGCCCGCCGCCTGCAGCATGGTCCCCATGCCGCCGTCGAGGAGGATGGTATTCGGCTGGGTAAACAGTTCATTCGCTTGCACAGGTCTTGCCCCTCTTTCTATATTCGCACCGCGTGTTCAGCACGCAGTGTCCGCACCCGGCAAGGCGTCCTTTCACCGGGTGGTCGCTCAGGCCCAGCAGAGCGGTCACGCTCTTGCGGGGCGTCATCAGGTCATTTTCGGTCACGCAGAGCCCGGCCCGGCGGGCAGTGTCCAGTGCCGCCGCCACCAGCGGCTGCACCCCGATGGGCCAGTCGCCGTAGCCCGGCGAGAAGCGGCCTGTGAGGTACTTGTCCTGCTCTGCGGCCCACTGCCGCAGCTCGGCCTCGGCGGCGTCCGCGGCCTGTTCGGCCAGTACAGAGCCGATGGCGTCCGACGCCACACCGGCGGCGATGTCGCCCACACCGGCCCGGCGTATCTGTCCGTCCACGCCGGGGCCGACTGTCACGGCCAGAAGCAGGGCCTCGCTGCACCCTTCCAGATGCCGGAAGATGTCCTCCCCCTTCAAAATACCGGCCTGCGTGAGGCTCTCCACGTCGGCCTCGAGCCAGACGGCCCGGGGCGTGGCGGCGGCGAGAAGGGGCGCAGCGCACTTTTCCAGAAGGGTGAGGGTAGCGCTGTCAGCCTCGCCCCGCGCGCCGAAATACCGCGCGGCCTGCCGGATGTCGATGGACTCCGGCTTTGCTAAATTCAGGGGTCTGCTGGGGCCGATGGGCATTTTCTGCCGCCTCCTTCTTTTGAATAAAGTATGATAAGTATACCGCACCGGTAGGCTAAAATCAACACAAAAGCCCCTCCCTCAGCATTTTTGCCGGGGGAGGGGCCTATGATATGATCTTTCCTTTCAGCCTCCCCTTGATAGGAGCAACAACGACGACCGCCGCCAGTGGCGGAAACAGGGAGTCGCTGTTGGGGCCGCGGCCAGCAAGACGCAAGCAAAGCGCTGCGGATGCTGGGTGCCGCAACCCGGGCAGTGGCACGGCGTCAGCCGTGACGGAGAGGTTTATCAGCGGATGTCCCTGACCGACACCGCCTGTTACTTCAAAAACTTGTGGACAGCGCGGGCGACGATGCCGCCCAGGATGCCGGAGACAAGGAACTCGGCCACGCCCTGCACGCCGACCAGCAGGACGACGAACATCAGGGGGTTGGCTGCGCCCTTGACCGACACGAGGTTCTGGACGTAATCGCAGCCGTAGAAGGCCAGCACGATGTAGCCCATGAAGAACAGGGTGTTGAGGGCCGGGGCGCACATGGCGCTGACAAGGTAGCTCCAGGTGCCGGGCTTATCGAAATTCTTGACAGCGTTAAAGATAAGGCCGACGCACACGCCCATCAGCACACGCATACCCACACAGAGGATGAAGGTGTTGACGGGGCTGACCTGGAACAGCGCACCGGTCATGGCGGAAGCGCCGGTGACGGCGTCATAGAAGCTCACGGCACCGAACACGCCGCCGAGGATAGCGCCTGCGGCGGGACCCATGGTGATGGCACCCACGGCGATCGGCAGGGTCAAAAAGCTCATGTAAAGCGGGCCTACAGGGACACTGCCCAGGCCGACGGCCTTCATGACCAGCTCAATGGCGACCAGCAGTGCCAGCCGGGTGAGGGTGCGAATGTCATTCTTTTTCATAATTCAGTTTTCCTCCTTGCTGCCGTTCCGCCCTAAATTGTCGGATACGGCGCAAACCTGCCCGTGAAATACACGGGGTCTTTTGTAGAATACAGTCTGAAATATACGGGATGTTTTGTCAGGGAACTCCCGGGGATAGCATTATAAATCAGTAGTGAAGCGGATGCCCGCATCGCGGCGGGCCGTTTCCAGCACACGGCTGACGGCCACCGAGGTGTCCAGCATCCGGCTGCAAAGCTCCATATCCTCGCTCTCGATGGCGCGGGCAAAGGCGTGGAACTCCGCCGCCTGCCGGGGACGGCCTGCGCTGAGGTTGAAGTGCTCTTCCTTGCCCTTATAGGGGTGGAAGGTGACGCCGCCGCAGAAGTTGGCGGTGGATTTCTGGAGCAGATACCCCTTGGTACCCTGAATGATGTACCGGGCCGGGGAACTGCTGTCCTTGGCATTGATGCTCACGGCCTTGAAGCTGCGATACTCCATCGTCAGCACGCCGCTGGTGTCGATGCCCCGGGTGATGTTGGCCGCATAGTGGACCTTGTTGGGCGAGCCGAAGAGGCCCACCACATAGCTGACATTGTAGACGCCCAGGTCCATCAGCGCACCGCCGGCGCAGGCCGGGTCAAAGGACGGCCAGACCTTGCCGGCGCAGAAATCATGATACCGGCTGGAATACTGGCTGAAATTACACTGCACCATCGTGACGGCACCCACCTTGGGCAGCACCTCACGGATCTTGGCGTAGTTGTCCTGATACTGCGTGGTGACAGCCTCGAAGAGGAAGAGCTTTTTGCTCCGGGCCAGCTCGGCCAGCTCTTCGGCCAGCGCCGCCGTGGGGGCCATCGGCTTTTCGACGATGACGTGGCGGCCCGCTTCCAGAGCGGCACGGGTATATTTTACGTGCAGGATATTCGGTACGGCGATATACACAACGTCCACCCAGCTCAGCAGTTCGTCGTAGCTGGTGGTGTGGCGCGGCACACCATACTGGTCGCAGAGGGCCTGTGCTGCACCGGCGCTCCGCTCCGTGCTGCAAAGAGCCTCGACCTTGAAGGGGCTTTCCGGCCCGGTGAGCCAGGGCAGGAACTCCCGGACGATCATGCCTGCGCCGAGAATGCCTAATTTCATCATAAGGTCTCTCCTTTCAGGGCTCAGCCCGCTTTGGCCTCATCGTCCCGGCGGGGACGGCGGTTATTGTGGCTGCGGCGGCGGGGGCTGCTGCCGTTGTTGTAAGGGCGTCTGCCTGCCGGGCGGGGACGGCGGTGTTCACCGTCGCTGCGCGGCTCGTGGTGACGCTCATGCTGCGGCGCATTGAGCTGGTAAAGGAGAGCCAGTCCCTTCAGCAGCAGCTCGGGGTCATAGGTGAGCGGGTGACGGCAGAGCGGGATGACATACTTTGCCAGACCGCCTGTGACCACCAGCGTGGCCGGACGGCCCAGTTCTTCCTCGATGCGCTGAGTGATGCCGTCCAGCAGGACAGCCGTCCCCAGCACAGAGCCGGAGAGCATACACTTCTCGGTATCGACGCCGATCGCGCTTTTGGGCGAAGAAAGATGTACCTGCGGCAGCTGGGCGCACCGCTCCCCCAGCGCCCGCAGACCAGTGGAAAGTCCGGGGCAGATGACGCCGCCCCGGAAGACCTTATTCTCATCTATCACGTTGAACGTGGTGGCGGTGCCGAGGTCTACCGTGACCACCGGCAGGGGGAAATTCGCCGCCGCGTAGGCCGCATCCACAAGGCGGTCCTTGCCGACGGCGTGAGGGTCAGGCACCCCCATCGTGAGGCCGGTGCGGATGTCGGGCGAAACGATGACCGGCTTTTTGCCGGTGTAGTGGCGGGCGCACTCGGCCAGCGCCCCCGTGATCTGGGGGACGACGCTGGTGAGGACAGCGCCCTCGAAGCGGATGGGCTTTTCCGGCTGTCTCCGATGAGAGAACACCTTTTCCATCTCGGCACGGTACTCCGCCGCTGTGCGGGTGCGCACCGTGTCCATGTGGGCCACAAAGCATACACGTCCGTCCCGGATGCCCCCGAGGGCGACGGTGGTGTTGCCTATGTCAATGGCTAAAATCATAATTCAGTTCCTCGCAGGGTCGAACCTCTCCGCAAAAGGCTCCCCCTCTGGGGGAGCTGGCGCGAAGCGCCTGAGAGGGCAAGGCCAGTACGACAGAACTCATACACAACGATAAGCAGACTTTTTGTCAGAGCGATGCTGTCGCCGTGTCTGCGGTTTCCTGTCAGCGTCCTTGCCCTCTCCGTCACCTTCGGTGACACCTCTCCCAAAGGGAGAGGCTTGTGTGCGCCAGCGCTGACAGAGAGCTTTTTTGTATAAGTCAAGCTGTATTTTACCGCATTTTGGGCCAAAATACAACCCCCATCAAAGATTTTGTTGTGCTCTGGGCCGTTTTGCATTATACTGTAGTTATATTATCCCTATTTATAGGAGGTATTTTGGATGGATCTGAAGGGAAAATGCGTCCTTCTGGGCGTCAGCGGCGGCATTGCCGCCTATAAAATGGCCAATGTGGCCAGCGCACTGCGCAAGCTGGGGGCCGACGTGGAGGTCATCATGACCAGAAACGCCACCCAGTTCATCACCCCTGTCACGTTCGAGACCCTGACAGGCCACAAGTGCATGGTGGACACCTTCGACCGGGATTTCAAGTTCGAAGTCACCCATATCTCGCTGGCAAAGAAGGCCGACGTCATCCTCGTGGCCCCGGCCACCGCCAACATCATTGCCAAGATGGCTCACGGCATCGCCGACGATATGCTTACCACCGTCGTTCTCGCGGCCAAGTGTCCCAAGCTCGTCTCCCCTGCCATGAACACCGGGATGCTGGAGAACCCCATCACCCAGGACAACATCGCCACACTGGAAAAGTACGGCTTCACGGTCATCCCCTCCGAGAGCGGCGTGCTGGCCTGCAAGGACGTGGGCAGCGGACGCCTGCCGAAAGAGGATGTCCTGCTGGACTACATCTTCCGCGCCATCGCAAAGCCGAAGGACCTCGCCGGTCTGCGCATTGCCGTCACGGCCGGCCCCACTCAGGAGCCGCTGGACCCTGTGCGCTACCTAACCAACCACTCCACCGGCAAGATGGGCTATGCCGTGGCCCGTGCCGCCGCGATGCGGGGCGCAGACGTCACCCTCATCCACGGCCCGACGGCCCTGCAGCCGGTGCGGTTCACCGAGGATGTCCCCATCACGACAGCCCAGCAGATGTACGAGGCCGTGACCAGCCGCTTCGACGAGATGGACGTTCTGGTCATGGCCGCTGCCGTGGCCGATTACCGCCCCGCCGTCGTGGCCGACGACAAGATCAAGAAGAAGGACGGCGACCTCTCCATCGCCGTGGAGCGGACGCCCGACATCCTCGGCACCATCGGCCCCAAAAAGAAGGGGCAGTTCCTCTGCGGCTTCTCGATGGAAACGCGGGATATGCTGGCCAACTCCTCGGCCAAGCTCGAGAAAAAGAACCTCGACATGGTGGTGGCCAACAATCTGAAGGTCGCCGGTGCCGGGTTTGGCGTGGATACCAATGTTGTCACCTTCATCACGCCGGACGGCGCCCGCGAGCTGCCCCTGATGAGCAAGGATGATGTGGCGGATGCCATTCTGGATGAGATCCTGAAACGCAGAAAATAAGCTTCAAGACGCAAAAAGTGCTCTGCCGGCCGGCAGAGCACTTTTCCGTTATACAGAGATTTACTTGGTGCCGTAGATACGGTCGCCTGCGTCACCCAGGCCGGGGACGATGTAGCCGTTCTCGTTCAGGTGGTCGTCCTGTGCGCCGAGGTAGATGTCCACATCGGGATGTGCCTCGTGCAGGGCCTTGATGCCTTCCGGAGCAGCGATGAGGCCGATGAACTTGATGCGCTTTGCGCCGTGCTTCTTGATCTGGGTGATGGCGTCGATGGCGCTGCCGCCGGTAGCCAGCATCGGGTCAAGCACCAGAACGTCGCGCTCGGCGATGTCCTGCGGCAGCTTGCAGAAGTACTCCACGGGCTGCAGGGTGGTCTCGTCGCGGTACAGGCCGATGAAGCCGACCTTAGCGGCGGGCAGCAGGGTCAGCATACCATCCAGCATACCCATGCCGGCGCGGAGGATCGGCACCAGAGCCAGCTTGCGGCCTGCCAGCACCTTGGTCTTTGCCATGGTGATGGGAGTCTCGATCTCCACCTCTTCCAGAGGCAGGTCACGGGTAGCCTCATAGCACAGCAGAGTGGCGATCTCACCCACGAGGTCACGGAACTCCTTGGTGCCGGTCTGCTTGTTGCGCAGAATGCTCAGTTTGTGCTGCAGCAGCGGATGCTCAACGATCATAGGGGTCATAATACACTCTCCTTATATTGTGAATAGATATTGGAATACTAAGGTTTACCGATTCTCGATCGCCATCAGCTTTGCGATGCGCTTCTCGTGGCGGCCGCCCTCGAACTCGGTGTTGAGGAAGATGTCCACCAGCTGGCAGGCGAGGCCGGGGCCGACGACACGGCCGCCCATGCACAGAGCGTTGGCGTCGTTGTGGCGGCGGGTATACTCGCAGCTGAAGCTGTCAGAGCAGCAGCAGGCACGGATGCCCTTGACCTTGTTTGCGGCCATGCTGATGCCCACACCGGTGCCGCAGAACAGCAGCGCCTTGCTGCACTGGCCGCTCACCACGGCATCGCAGGCAGGCAGAGCCATGTCAGGGTAGTCCACGCTGGCGGTGCTGTGGGTGCCGAAGTCGATGTACTCCAACCCCAGCTCGTCCAGATGGGCCTTGACGGCCTCTTTCAGTTCAAATCCGCCATGGTCGGCGGCAAGTGCGATGGGTTTCGTCATTGGTGTTGATCCTTTCCCTTTGCAGTATCTTCCGGTATTTCGGTACGGGCAGCTTCTGCGGCCAGACGCTCGGCCCGCTCCCGCTCGGCCTGGCTCAGCCGGTGATAATCCGGCAGCAGAGCCTCGGGCAGGACGGCTTCGCCCCGCTGAGCCATCTGCTCTGCCACATAGGCCACCGCAGCGGCACGGCCATTGCGGAGAGCCGGCGGTACACAGAGCACGCCCGGGACATTGCCATATTTATTATAGCACAGAGCTGCGCCATCACCAACAAAAAACAGAGGCTTTTTGCAATTTTCTACAAACTCGGCCAGGTCGGCCACGGCGCGGGCATCGTCGTCCATCAGACGCTCGTGGGTCTCAAGGTCGAAAGCCGCGCTGTACACCTGCGCACGGCGGGCATCCAGCGCGCAGAGCACGGTGCCGCAGCCGGTGTGGGCCGCCGCCAGCGCTTCCAGCGTGGACACCGGGGCGCAGAGCGTCTCCCGGGGGAAGGCCAGACCCTTCACCGCCGCCAGCCCGATGCGCAGGCCGGTAAAGCTGCCGGGGCCGGCATTGACGCCGTAGAGGTCGATGTCCTTGCAGCCCATGCCGCAGAGTTTGAGACAGTTGTCGATGAGGGGCATCAGGGTCTCGCTGTGGGTCATGCCCGCGTCGAGATAGCACTCGTAGAGCAGGCGGTCGTCCTGCAGCAGGGCCACGCCCACGGTCTTGCCCGCCGTATCCACGGCTAAGATGTTCATACTTCCACCCCCTCGATGGTGATGCGGCGGGTGGTGTCGTCCACCCGCTCGATGTTGATGTGGATGGGGTCTTCCAGCGCCAGCAGGTCGGCAAAGTTCTCGCTCCACTCTGCCGCCACCACAGCGCCCTCATCCAGATAGTCGTAGAACCCTGCCGCGCACAAATCGTTCTCCGTGGAGATGCGGTACAAATCAAAGTGCGCGAAAGGCCGCGGCCCGCGGTAATAGTTCACGATGGCGAACGTCGGGCTGCTGACCGGGTCGGTGCAGCCGAGACCTCTGGCAATGCCCTCGCAGAAGGCCGTCTTGCCCGCGCCAAGCCCGCCGGTAAAGGCGATGAGCGCCCCGGGCGCAAGATGCCGCGCCACCTGCGCCCCCAGCGCCACCGTCTCCTCGCGGGAGTGGGTGATAAATTCAGACATGGGTATCCTACCTCATATGCGTTTCTATAAAAAAGGGACGGCAGAGTCCTGCCGTCCTGTTCTGCCGTCCCTTAGTATAAACTATTTCTGTCAAAAGTGCAACGCTCAGGCCGCGCTTTCGAGCACATCGGCCAGCATATCTTCCGCAGCCTCCGCGCGTTCCTCGAGCGAGAAGTTTTCCGGCACATTCAGCCGGGCGTTCTCGTCACCGTAGAGCACCAGATACGCTGCGGCGGCGTGGGGGCGGCGTCCGCCCTGCTCCGTATACCAGATGATGTCGTTCTCGCCGTAGGTATCCTTCGCGTGGGCCAGCGCCCTGCCGATGGTCTGTCCCATTGCAAGATGGTTGACAGTATCCCAGAGCATACTGCGGGAGTAGACCGTGTAGACGTTGTTCACATAGCCCAGCACAGTCCGTGCGCCGCCCGCCAGCAGCGCTTCGGCCATCGACTCATCCACGCTGTTCGTGACGCCCAGGAACTCACAGGTCTCGGAGTAGATGATGGTATTGCTGAGCTGGCCCGAGCGGTACGCATTGCGGAAGAAATCCGCTGTGACGCAGTAAAGGCCGTTGAGCTTGATGATGCGGTGAGCCAGCAGGTCAAAGCCGTAGATGATGTCTTTGTACAGCGTGGACGCTTCTGTCAACAGGATGATGGGCTCGGTCCGGGTGTGCTTCCGGAACGTACCGTAGCTGTAAGTATAGTAGGCACCGTGGGCGCTCAGGATGCACAGATCGTATTTGTTCATCCGGCGCAGGTCCGACAGGGTCACCCGGGTGTTCATCGTCGTGCGCAGGCCCATGCCTTCCCAGAAGCCCTGCATATAGGAATAATACGGAAAGCGGGAGCTGTTCACCGTATTATCGAAGGCATAATAAATAGCGGCACGGCCGATCGTCTCAGGCAGAGCGTTCTCCCGGTACTGCCGGGCCTCCGCAGCCTGCCGGACATCGTCGGTCAGGGGCATCTCGGCGGTGCGGGAAGTGCGTTGAGCAATGTCCCTCGGGGCGCGCAGGCCGTTGTCTCCGGCGTCAAAGGTCATCTCGTCCAGCTCGTCGGGCAGAGTGAGCAGGATGCCGCCCAGCACGCCGCAGCGGTAGGTAAAGCTGACGATCCCGTTCTCCTCGTCGGTGCGGATGGAGTCCCGGCGCACCAGCCCCTTCCGGGCCAGCTCATCCAGCTCCGCAAGGGCCGAGGTGAGCCGTTCTTCCCGGGACATCTGCCCGTATTCGTCGCTGCCGGTCAGGGCCGTCACAGCGGCGTCTGCCTGCTGCATCTCGGCGGCATCGTCGGTGGTGAGGGCGGACTTTGCCGTATCCTGCACCTCGCCCGCTCCGTCTGCCGCCCATGCGGCGGGAGCCAGCACAGCCGTCAGCACCAGTGCCAGTGCGCAGACCGCGCACAAAATTCGATGGCGTTGTTCCTTCATGTAAAAACTGTTCCTCCAAGAACGCCGGGGACCAGCCATTTACCGCCCCGGTACGTTTCATTTTAGAGGGCATATCGGCCTTTGTCAAGCGTTCTGCGCCGATTTTGCAAAGCTGTCACAACCGGCCATCTTGCGCGCCTCTCTCCCCTGCTGTATAATAAGGTATATTGGGGGATCATGCCCGGCTGTGAGGCGGGGTTTCGAGGAAGCTGTCTTCGTAAGCGGAGTGCAGCGCTTAGAAAACGGCTTCCCAAGGATACAGAAAGGTGGTGCTTTTTTGGAAAGCATTCAGCGATATTGGAAACGGACAGACAAGATGTACCTGCTGCTTTGCCTGTTCAGCAGCGCGATGGCGGTGCTGGCGCTGTCGTCGTGGGCGGCGAAGCAGGGCAGCGGCTTTGCCGTGGATGAGCTCACCGGCCAGATCACCGGCATCGGCGACTACCGCCGGGCCGTGGTGCAGGCGGGCGCAGCGGCCATCGGCATCCTGGCGGCCATCCTTCTGTCCAACATCGACTACCGCAGCCTCGTCAATGTCTGGCCCGTCCATGTGGTGCTCACATGGGGCCTCGTGCTGCCCACGCTGGTCATCCGCAACGTGACCCTCGGCCCGCTGACCATCGGCTACAACGCGGGCGACACCGACAACTATTCCTGGTACAAGCTGGGCGGCTTCACCTTCCAGCCTACCGAGCTGGCAAAGATAAGCTTCATCCTCACCTTCGCCATGCATCTGAACAATGTCCGCAGCCGCCTCAACGAGCCGAAAGAGCTGGGCAAGCTGCTGCTCCATCTCTTCGTGCCGATCGGCATCATCCACATTCAGGGTGACGACGGCACGGCCATCATCTACGGCATCATCGGCTGCTGTATGCTCTTTGCCGCCGGGCTGAGCTGGAAGTATATCATCGGGGCCTTCGCTGCCCTCGCAGCGGCGGCAGCAGTGGTCTTCGCCTTCTTCAGCGACAAGATCGGCAAGGGCTACCAGTGGTACCGCATCCTTGCGGTCATCGACCCCAACAACGAGACGGGCTGGGCGCCCAGCGAGACGATCTGGAAGAACATTGTCTACCAGCAGCAGCGGGGCGAGATCGCCATCGGCTCGGGCGGCATCTTCGGCAACGGCTTCTTCGGCGGCCGCTACTACAGCGTCCCCAACGCCCACAATGACTTCATCTTCAGCTGGATCGGCAACGCGGCAGGCTTCGTGGGCTGCTGCGTGGTGCTGGGTGTGCTGCTGGCCATCATCATCAAGACCTTCGCCACCGGAGCGTGCAGCGAGGATATGCTGGGCTCCTTCATCTGCGCAGGCATCGGCGGCGCGTTCATGGCCCAGATATTCGTCAACGTCGGCATGAACCTCCGCCTCCTGCCGGTCATCGGCGTCACCCTGCCCTTCTACTCGGCGGGCGGCAGCTCGGTGCTCATGCTGTATATCTGCGTGGGTCTGGTGCTGTCGGTGTATATGCACAATACGAAAAAACTGTTTGGTTAAGTCTTTCTCAGAACAGGCGCTGTCCTTCAGCGCCTGTTTTTATTTTCCGGCCAGATCTCCAAAAGTCTTGTAACACGACAGAAGTCGTGATAGAATATTCAAGTATTTTATCTATATTCTTTTGACTTTTTCAGGAGGTCCCATGAAGCATCATTCTCTCTCCAAAGTCCTCAAGCGCCTCGCCTGCGTGCTGGCGGCGCTGGTCATCGCGCTGGCCGTTGCCGTGTTTGCCCTCTGGCACAACGAGCTGGCCACCCTCTCGTCCCTCAAAAAGCTCTCCGACCGCAACGAAGCCCACCGCGACGGTGCTGTTTATCAGCTCAACGTCTCGGGCGGCTACTACTTCGACGATTTCCTGGCCCAGGGCGGCGCATCCACTGACTCTGAGCTCATCTCCTTCATCACCCAGAGCATCACCAAGGGCATCATCCCCATGAACATCAAGACCAGCACCATCGCCTGCTCGGCCTTTACCGCAGACACCCAGAGCGGCGACCGGGTCTTTGGCCGCAACTATGACTTCTCGGCCACCAACACCGCCATCGTCTACACGAACCCCGGTAAGGGTCGTCACGCCTCCTACTCCACCATCGACCTGAGCTTCCTCGGCCTCGACAAGGACAAGGACGTAGAGAGCCTCGGCCAGAAGATCCTGACCCTCGCGGCCCCCTATGTGCCGCTGGACGGCGTCAACGACGCCGGTGTGGCCTGCGGCATCTTCATGTCCTATCAGGGCGAGGGCAAAGGCACCCCCACCGACACCCAGACCGACAAGCCCGACCTCACCTCCACCACCCTGCTCCGGCTCATCCTCGACTACGCCGACTCGGTGGAGGACGCCGTGGCGCTGGCCCAGCAGTACGACCTTCACGACTCGGCAAGCAGCTGCTTCCACTACATGGTGGCCGACTCCACCGGCCGCAGCGCCATCCTCGAGTGGGTGGGTGCTGATGCCGACCACGACACCGACGGCTCTCAGCGTCAGCTGAACGTCCTCTGGAACGACACCGACGCCCTCTCCGATTCCTCCGACTGGCAGGTGGTGACCAACTTCATCAAGACCCCCGGCTACTACGACGGCACTACCGTCGAGATGAAGGGCCTTGACCGCTACGAGCACCTTGCGGCTGCCCTGCGCCAGACCAACGGTGTCGTGGCCGACAAGAGCGCTGCCATGGACCTTCTGGCCTCGGTAGGCCGCCGCACCTGGAACAACGACGACTCCAACACCAACACCATCCACAGCGTGGTCTACGATTTGACCGATTCGTCTGTTCTCTGGGTCGGCAATGAGCATTACGGCGAGGATGGATATACATTTGAGTTTCAGCTTGCTTCGTAAATCTATATAAAAGGGCTGGCGGAGTGAGCCCTCTGTTTCATCCTGTGCCCCCTCCCGGTGTTCTCCGGGAGGGGGCTTTTTGTTGTGCTTTTCCCGACCTCCGGCGTATAACCCCGTCAAATCCCCCAGTTTTATCCAGCCAATTTTGGCAAAACGATGATTTTGTAAAAAGCCCTTGAAATAATAGTGGGGGGGGGGGGGGGTATAATGACTTGAACCTCCGCATACGGACGGGGGAAATATTTTGTTCAACACCGGATTAGGAGGTCTTTTGTATGAAATCCGCCAAAAAAATTCTCGCCCTCATCCTTGCAGGCGTCATGGCTCTGGCTCTGCTCACCGGATGTGGCAAGGCAACGTCTCCGGATCGTGCAGTCGCCGAAAGTGTGGTCGATTGGCTAAAGTATGCCTGCTCTCAGGAGGGAAACAAAAATGAGATCTCGGTAAGCTATCAGATTCCCGAGCTCCGCCGTGATATTGTCCCCCTGTTTGACACGAACTGGATGAGTACGACTGACGATGATGAGCTTGATGGAGGTGCAGTGATCAGCGGCACCACTACCGTCACGCAGGCTCTGCAGCAGCGCCTGAGCAACTACAACAAGGACACTTCCTGCACCGTCTTCTATGCAACAGATGTCACAGACTGCGCTGGCTTTGTATCGGTGGAGATGTTTCAGTTGCTTACGCAGTCGGGAGGAGGGGTCGTTGTTTCTGGAGATTACGATACGGCACCCAAAAACGCCACTCACCTGAGGATCGCCGCCGCCCACAAAACCATCGGGGAGAAGACTTTCCTCCTCGCTGTGGTTATTTTGGAGGCTTGATTCCCCCTGCCCCGGAGCCCTGCGGCCCGGGGCTTTTTTGCGCCCCGGCCAAAACAAAAAAAGCATCCCCTGCAGCCTTTCCGGCCATTGCCCGGCCAGGCCCTGCAGGGGATGCTTTGGTGTTGCAGAAAATGCGCCTTACTTCAGCACTGCGCCGAGGTTTGCGCTGGTGACCATGCGGGCGTAGCGGCTCAGCCAGCCGGTCTTGATGTTGGGCTCGGGAGCGACATACTTTGCCTTGCGCTGGGCCAGCACCTCATCGGGCACTTCCAGCGTGATGCTGGCGTTGGGGATGTCGATGTGGATGGTGTCCCCTTCCTCAACAAGGCCGATGGGGCCGCCGGAAGCGGCCTCCGGGCTGACATGGCCAATGGCAGCGCCGCGGGAAGCACCGGAGAAGCGGCCATCGGTGATGAGGGCCACGGTCTTGTCCAGCTTCATGCCGGCCAGAGCGGAGGTGGGGTTGAGCATCTCACGCATACCGGGGCCTCCCTTGGGGCCTTCGTAGCGGATGACCACCACGTCGCCCGGGACGATTTTGCCCGCATAGATGGCGGCGATGGCCGTTTCCTCGCTGTTGAAGACGCGGGCCGGGCCGGAGTGCTCCTGCATCTCGGGGGCCACGGCGCTGCGCTTGACGACGCAGCCATCGGGGGCGATGTTGCCCCACAAGATCTGCAGGCCGCCGGTCTGAGAATAGGGATCCTCGATGGGACGGATGGCCTTGTCGTTCAGGATGTGAGCACCCTTGATGTTCTCGCCGAGGGTCTTGCCGGTGACGGTGGGAACATCCAGGTCCAGCAGGCCCTTCTTGGCCAGCTCTGCCTGCACGGCGGGGATGCCGCCGGCGGCGTAGAGGTCGGGCATGTGGGTGGGGCCTGCGGGAGCCAGATGGCAGAGGTTCGGGGTCCTGGCGCTGATCTCATTGAAAAGCTTCAGATCGATGGGCACCCCCGCCTCGTAGGCGATGGCCAGCAGGTGGAGGACGGTATTGGTGGAGCAGCCCAGCGCCATATCGCAGGTCAGGGCGTTGCGGATGGAGCGCTCGTTGATGATCTGGCGGGCGGTGATGCCCTTCTTCACCATATCCATGACGGCCATACCGGCGTGCTTTGCCAGCTGCAGCCGCTTGGAGTAGACGGCGGGGATGGTGCCGTTGCCGGGCAGTGCGATGCCGATGGCCTCGCATAGGCAGTTCATGCTGTTGGCGGTGTACATGCCGGAGCAGCTGCCGCAGCTGGGGCAGCAGTTGCAGGTGCAGTCTTCCAGCTGCTCGTCGGTGATCATACCGGCCTTATAGGCGCCCACGGCCTCGAACATCTTGGAAAGGCTGACTTCCTCGCCGCCGTAGGTGCCGGCCAGCATGGGGCCGCCGGAGCAGACCACGGCAGGCACATCCATGCGGACAGCGGCCATGACCATGCCGGGAACGATCTTATCGCAGTTCGGCACCAGCACCAGACCGTCCAGCTGATGAGCCATCAGCATGGTCTCCACGCTGTCGCAGATGAGCTCGCGGGAGGCGAGGCTGTACTTCATGCCCACATGGCCCATGGCGATGCCGTCGCAGACGCCGATGGCCGGGATGAGGATGGGGGTGCCGCCTGCCATCTGGACGCCTGCCTTGACGGCGTCGGCGATCTTATCCAGATTCATGTGGCCGGGGACGATCTCACTGTAGGCGCTCACCACACCGATGAGGGGGCGGTCCAGCTCTTCCGGGGTGTAGCCCAGAGCGTAAAACAGGCTTCGGTTGGGCGCGCGCTCCGAGCCTTTGGTCACATTGTCACTTCTCATGGTTTGTTCCTCTTTTCCTTATAACAAAAGACCCCCTCCCAAAGGAGGGAGCCTTTCTTAGTTTTAAAAGCAGCTTTTGGCTGAACTCCTTCCGTCATCGCTTGCGCGATGCCACCTCCCTCACGGAGGGAGGCTTCACGCTGCGGTCAGACAAAAGGCTCCCTCTTTGAGGGGGCTGTCGCCGCAGGCGACTGGGGGAGTTCATTACTTCTTCAGCCAGCTCATCATGCTGCGCAGCTCTGCGCCCACCTTCTCGATGGGGTGCTCGGCCTCCATGCGGCGCTGAGCGAGGAAGTGGACCTTGCGGCCGCCGTTGGGGCTCATCTCGGTCAGGAACTCGGAAGCGAAGGTGCCGTCCTGAATCTCGGTCAGGACCTTCTTCATCTCCTTGCGGGTCTCAGCGGTGATGAGGCGCTTGCCGGTGCGGTAGTCGCCGTACTCAGCGGTGTTGGAGATGGAGTAACGCATCTTGGAGAAGCCGCCCTCATTGATGAGGTCAACGATGAGCTTCATCTCGTGGCAGGTCTCGAAGTAGGCCATCTCGGGCTCGTAGCCAGCCTCGACCAGAGTGTCGAAGCCAGCGTGGATGAGCTCGCAAACGCCGCCGCACAGGACAGCCTGCTCGCCGAACAGGTCGGTCTCGGTCTCCTCCTTGAAGGTGGTCTCGAGGATGCCGGCACGACCGGCACCGATGCCGGAAGCGTATGCCAGAGCGATGTCCTTAGCCTTGCCGGTGAAGTCCTGCTCGACACAGATCAGAGAGGGGCAGCCCTCGCCCTCGGTGTACAGGCGGCGGACGATGTGGCCGGGACCCTTGGGAGCGATCATGATGACATCAACATTCTTGGGGGCGGTGATGGTCTTGAAGTGGATGTTGAAGCCGTGTGCGAAAGCCAGAGCCTTGCCCTCGGTCATGTAGGGAGCGACCTGCTTGTTGTAGATGTCAGCGCACAGCTCATCGGGGACCAGCATCATGACGACGTCGCCGGCCTTGGCAGCCTCCTCGACCTCCATGACCTTGAAGTTGGGATGAGTTGCAGCGAACTCAGAGGCCTTTTCCCAGTGAGCGGAACCCTTGCGCAGGCCGACGACGACATTGACGCCGCTCTCAGCGAGGTTCTCGGAATGTGCGTGGCCCTGGCTTCCGAAGCCGATGACAGCGACGGTCTTGCCGTCCAGCACGCCGAGGTTGCAGTCGGAATCGTAGTATTTCTTGATCGCCATGGTAGTTGTTCTCCTTTTGTTTTTTACTTATTTCAGTATAAGAATGAATGATAAGCATCGTATATTTTCGCTCACCGGGGAGCGGAAAAGCAAATCAGTGGCATCTCGTGCCGGGCAGCGGGAACTGTGCCTCTCTTACCTCCTGCGCGGGCTTCTGTATATGCTGATGCATCCCGCCGCGCTCGAGGGCGGTGACGCCGGTGCGGCACTGCTCCAGGATCTGATAGTCAGACATGAGCTTCAAGAAGGCGTCGATCTTCTCGGGACGGCCTGTCAGCTCAAAGACCATGCTGTCGGGCGACAGGTCGATGATCTTTGCCTTGTAGATGCCGGCGATCTCCCGCAGCTCTGCGCGGTTGGTGACATTTGCCATCACCTTGAGCAGGAGCAGCTCCCGCTCGAGGGCCGTGGACTCGTTGAGTACAAAGACCTGACGGGTGACTTCCAGACGCTCGGTCTGGAGGATGAGCTGCTGCAGCTCCTTTTCGGTACCCGAAACGGAAACGGTGATGCGGCTGACTGTGGGGTCGTTGGTGGCCGAAACGGTCAGGCTGTCGATATTGAAGCCTCTGCGGCAGAACAGGTTGGACACCCGGGCCAGAACGCCGCTCTGGTTGTCCACCAGCAGGCTGATGACCCTGCGCTGATTGGATTCCATGTCGCTGTGTCCTCCTTATTTCATGATGATGTCGTTGATGTCGCCGCCGCCGGGGATCATGGGCAGGACCTTTTCGTCCTTGTCGATCATGCATTCGATCCAGGTGGGGCCTTTCTGCTTCAGAGCGTCGGCGAATGCCTCCTGGAACTGAGCAAGGTCCTCACAGTGGTAGCCCTTGAGGCCGAAGCCCTCGGCCAGCTTGACGAAGTTGGTCTTGCGGTGGGGGTCGGTCTGGGAGAAGCGCTTGCCATAGAAAGCGGTCTGCCACTGGCGCACCATGCCAAGCACCTGATTGTTGAAGATGACCGTGATGATGGGCAGCTCGTAGCTGACAGCAGTGCAGGCTTCGTTGAGGTTCATGTGGAAGGAGCCGTCGCCGGTGAACATGACCACCCGCTGGTCGCGGCCCAGCGCCATCTGTGCGCCGATGGCTGCGCCGTAACCGAAGCCCATGGTGCCGAGGCCGCCGCTGGTGATGAAGCCGCGGCTCTTGGTGTGGCGGATGTACTGTGCCGCCCACATCTGGTGCTGGCCCACATCGGTGACGTAGACCGCCTCGGGGCCGCACTGGTTGCAGACCTCGCCGATGACCTGATGGGGCATCAGGCGGGAGGCGTCGGATACCGGGTGGTAATCCTGTGCCTGCCACTCGTGGATCATCTTCATCCAGTCGGGATGCTTTTTCTCCTCGATCATCGGGAGCATGGCGTTCAGCACATAGGCGGCGTCGCCCACGATGGCAAGGTCAACATCCACGTTCTTGCCCAGCTCGCTGGCGTCGATGTCGATCTGGATGATGGTCGCATTCCTGGCGAAGGTCTTGGGGTTCAGGGCCACGCGGTCGGAGAAGCGGGCGCCCACCGCGATAAGGACATCGCAGTCGGCCACCGCCCGGTTCGAGGTGTAGCAGCCGTGCATACCCACCATGCCGATGTTCATCGGGTCGCCGTAAGGCACGACGCCTGCGGCCATCAGGGTATAAGTGGCCGGGATCTCAGCCTTTTTCAGAAGGTCACGCAGGGGCTGGCAGCTGGCCGCCGAGCGGACGCCGCCGCCGAAGTAGACCAGCGGGCGCTGTGCGCCGTTGATGATCTCTGCCGCCCACTTGACCTGCTCTTCGTTGAAGGTGGTCACGGTGCGGATGGGCTCCGGCTTTTTCGGGGTGAACTCACACACCGCAGCGGTGACATCCTTCGGGATGTCCACCAGCACCGGGCCTTTGCGGCCGCTCTGGGCGATGCGGAACGCCGCACGCATGGTGTCGGCCAGGTCTTCGACCCGGCGCACCGTGAAGTTGTGCTTGGTGATGGGCATCGTGATGCCCTCGATGTAGGCTTCCTGGAAGCTGTCCTTACCCAGACCTGCCGTGGTCACATTGCCGGTGAAGGCCACCATCGGCACAGAGTCCATATAGGCGGTGGCGATGCCGGTGACGAGGTTCGTTGCGCCCGGGCCGCTGGTGGCCAGCACCACGCCGGTGCGGCCCGTTGCACGGGCGTAGCCGTCCGCCGCGTGGGATGCGCCCTGCTCGTGGGCGGTCAGCACATGGGTGATGCGGTCGGCGTTTTTGTACAGCTCGTCGTAGAGGTTCAGCACTGCGCCGCCGGGGTAGCCGAAGAGGGTGTCCACCCCCTGCTCACAGAGCACCTCCACAAAGATTTGAGAACCGTTCAACTGCATGGTGAGTTTCTCCTGTTTCCGTTTCCAATTTCCACTTTATACACTTTTTTCCCAAACACTCTCAGGGGCAGTACCTGATACCTGATAAACAAAAGGTCTCTGTCCCCTTATCCAAGAGACAAAGACCTGGAATCAATCCAAAACTCTCTGCGGTACCACTCTCGTTGACGCTTTCCGCGCCCTCTCACGGGCTTCCAACAAAGCCCTGCGCTCTAACGGCCGCCACCGGCGCTGCTTAGCAGACGTCCCATATATCGTCCTTCAGCAGGCTGCTCCGGGAGGATTCCGCGCCGGGCCGCCTGCTGCCTTGCATCGTCCGGCAGCTCTCTGAAAAGCGGGTATCCTGCGTTACTTTTTCCCATCTGTGCATTTGTTGGGTCAATTATACTATAAATCGGGCCGTTGTCAATCGACGATTTGTAACGTGAATCATGGCAAACATGAAGATAATTAAACACCATCTTGCGCAGGGCCTTACATCGCTGTATAATTCTGAGTAACCGACTTTACTTAAAGCATCGCCTCTCCCTTTGGGAGAGGTGTCATCGCCTGCGATGACGGAGAGGGCAAGGCCGCTGGCAAAGCCACACAAGCTCAGCGATCGTATCACTCTGACAAAGAGCCTGCCTATCGCTGTGCGGTTGGCTTTATCGCACAGTGCTTGCCCTCTCAGGCGCTCCCGCGCCAGCTCTCCCAAAGGGAGAGCCAGTTATAGAAAGGGATATTATGAACCTCACAGAATGGAACGCCCGGCTCCACGGGCTGGTCATCTTCCGCGCCCTGCTGGACGATGACGTCATTACAAAATTTGTTGACCTCACCGACCGGATGGCCGCTGCCCCCCAGAGCACGGGAGCCGTGTGCGACGCTGCCGCTTCCTTCGAAGCAGCCCTCTTCGAGCACACCACCAATTTCGGCGAATACCTTTCCGCTGCCGTCCTCGAAGCCGAGACGGTCTGTGTCCGGCAGGCGGCTGTCAGCGAAGTGCCGCCCGTCTTGCAGACTGCACTGGACAATGAGCTGGATCTCCTGCGGCAGTTGTGCAGCCTGACGCTGGACGAGCTTCTGGACGCCGCCGGTGCCGCCGACAAGCTGCCTTTCCTGCCCCGGTGGGAGACGGAGGCCATCGACCTCCACGCCGCCTACGCCCAGCGGATGAGCGAGGTGGGCAAAAAGGGCTACGGAATGTTCGCCAAGCACCACGTCTTCACGGTCGAGAACGGCCAGCTGGTGCCGGTGCGCTACCCCGACCCCCAGCGCCTCGACGAGCTGCCGGGCTACGAGCAGGAGCGGGAGAAGGTCATCGCCAACACCCGCGCCCTGCTGGCCGGGATGCCTGCCAACAATGTTCTGCTCTACGGCGACGCCGGTACGGGCAAGTCCAGCACCGTCAAGGCCATCGCCAACGAGTTCGCCGCCGACGGCCTGCGCCTCGTGGAAGTCAAGAAGAACCAGCTCTATCAGATCCCCGATTTGATGGACAAGCTGGCCGCGAATCCACTGAAGTTCATCCTCTTCATCGACGATTTGAGCTTCACGGCCAACGACGACAACTTTGCGGCCCTGAAAGCCATCCTCGAGGGCAGCGTGGGCGGCAGAGCCCGGAACATCGCCGTTTACGCCACCTCCAACCGCCGCCACCTCATCAAGGAGACCCTCTCCGACCGCACCGGCGATGACATCCACGAGGCCGACACCCGTCAGGAGCTGATGAGCCTTTCGGCCCGGTTCGGCCTCACCGTCACCTTCCAGCGGCCCGAGAAAGCCCGCTTCGAGGTCATCCTCACCGAGCTGGCCAAACAGCACGGCATCGAGATGCCCCACGACGAGCTTCTGACCAAGGCCGAAGCCTTCGCCATCCGTGCCGGAGGCCGTAGTCCCCGCGTCGCCAAGCAGTTCATCGAGCAGTGCGCCGCAGGAGTGCAGAAGTAAATAATAGGAACGATTCAAATCTTCGAGAGTTCCCTCATGGAATCCCTCCGGAGGCATTCTCTTCGGATGCCCCGGACCACAGCGCCGGGATCCTGCAAAAAATGCGAGATCTCATACCGCGCAAAAGCGCGGCCTTCGTCTGAAACGAAAATTTTCCCCTCCGCAAAGCTTACGGTGAAGCCCCGGAATTCAAATGCAAGGCCGTTGTCCGGTTCGTTGATGGTGTCGCCCCAGACGGCCCGCTTCAGGGCCGAACAAAGGCGGTATTCCTCTTCCGTGCGGAGCCAGAGTTCCGGCGTCTGGACACTGTGCTCCAGCAGGAACAGGTTGGTAAAATCCCTTACAAAGCCCGTTTCTTTGGCCTCGATGGGCCGGTTCAGCTGCTTCCATTCCCGGATGTCGAAGCGGTAATAAAAGTTTCCTTCCGTCCCTCTCCGGGGGCTGACCTCTGTGATCGCGCTCCGGCGGACGGCGCTGCATTTCGTGACTTCGCCGTAGTACCGGACACCTGCCTGTGCGCCGAACACATACTGTGACTGGTAAAGGGCCACATAGCGGACAGGAAAATCGCTGTCCTGCAGGCGCTCTGCGGGGATGTAATAAAAGCAGTGCTTCCGGCAAATATCCAGCTGCTGCGGGCTGCGCATGGTACCGACGAGTACGTCCCGCACGGCCCAGTCTACTGCTTTCAGCTTCGCTTCCAGTTTCTCCATCTCGCCCGCCCCCTGCTGTACTTTATTTTATTGTACCGTCTTTTCTGCCGGGAGGCAAGATGCAGATAAACAAAAAAATCCGTTGTCATCTGACAACGGATTTTTGAGTGGAGAATTAGGGACTCGAACCCCAGACCCCCTGCGTGTGATGCATGATGACTTTTCGATTTTTTTGGCGATGAATCGTTAAATAAAAGCAATTTGCTACAGATCTGCTACAAACGGCAGTATGAAGAGCTAAATAATTCTATAAGCCTGTTTTGGACTTTTGTTTTCTACCGTATGTTTTCCTTTATGAAATCCCATCTTTTCCTATTCTGTATTTCCCTTTTGGTGCTCCTGGCTTTTTCTCTTCTTCTGTTCTTTCGGATTTTGGTGCCAAATCAATGATAGATAGTAAATACCAGCACACAGTAACCGTGCTTATCAGATAGGCTCCGATAATCCATACATAGCTGTAAAAAACGATTGCCGGAATCACTTTATCTTCCGTATTAGTTCCTATTAAAACGCTTACTATAATCAAGGCAAGCCCAACCAGCAAATTTTCTTTATAGCGATATTGTAATTCCTTACTCGCTCTCGTTGAATTTATTTTTTTCATTAGAGGTGTATTGCTTAATCCAATCAAAATCGATACTGATGTCAAAATAAATCCAGAACAGGTTGTCGTACTTGTTATCATTGCATTTAATAAAAATTCAAGCCTCTCAATTCTCATATTTCCCCAATGATAAATCAGCCCAAGCACTATTGGAGGAAGAAACGCTACTAAAAAATGTTCGATTCCTATTCTTAAAATCGGAAGGATTTCCATCTTTTTCCGCATTATTTCATCCCCTTTCTGCACTCACGCCATTTATCAATTTTCCAGAATTTTACTTTTTAATGCAAAATACAGCCTTTCATGTGTAATTGGGTTTGCCATCGAATAACTAAAAGGTACTGTGTATTTTGCCGCATTGCTCAGTAAATCTATGGTTTCAACTTCTTTGTCATCTTCATCTTCAATCACCACGTTCAACTTGTCGATGCCAGAATAATCATACGCTTCTTTTACAAACGCAATTGCTTGTTCAGCATCCAAAGTTGCATGCTTCCCCCTTCCAACTTTAATTTCCACATTGCAATACTGTCCTCCAACCTTTTTCATTGGCGTTAAAATATCTCTTAACGTTGATTGGGTAGATAACTCCTCCAGCGGATTGGTTTCAGCGACCATTATAACTTTTCTGTATCGCACGTCTGAAGTCATCCGCAAAAGACCTGTTCCTGTCTCCTTGACAGCTAATATAACTATTGTACCCTCAGGTGAAAGTTCGCTCAAATACACTTCCATATTGCGAATGCTTATTCCAAATCGATTTCTTTGCATATATAATGTATGCGTTTCGGGCGAATAAGCCAATGTTGTCGATTCCGCCGGAACTTCATTATTGCCTAATTTAATAAGATCATATTTTCCATCTTCGTGTAAAATTCCAGGAAGAACCTTTTCTCGAATACGAAGCACACGAAGTTCCCATAGCTTATCTTCTTCATGGTACTTACACACATGAAAAACATAGCTATCTCCATTGATATCCTTTTTCGTCTCTAAAGGATCCACTTTAACAATTCTTTTTAAGAGTTCTTCTAAATCGTAAGTTTTACTTCCTGTCGTATTGCTATAAGTAGTATATGTCGGTTCCAAGTGATCAAACCGGACAGATTTCTTCTGAATCTCAGACATTCTGTGTTCCTTTCTATATCTAAGTTTTTTATATTTTGACAAAGAAAGACATCTTTAACCCGCATCGAGTCTCCTAGAACATCCAGCCAATCCATTCTGGTTTTCTTTTCAAATGGTATCATAAGAAAAGTCCCATACATTGTATTTCTGTGTTCAAAATTTTTTCTTTATCATTTCATGTCACTTTCTACAAGAACTTTCCAACGCTTGTTATATATTTTATCCCACCCATCATTAGTATCAAATATATTTTTGCTTACTTCACAAATCTGGTTTATGCTCGTCTTCTTAACACCCTCCACTGCCGCTTCTCTCTGGCTCAAATGCCGCTTTCCAACAGTCAGGCAGTTTGCACCATCCAGTGTATCATACTGTTGGAACGCTCGATTAAAGTCCATCAAGTCATGCAGCCGGACAGGTTTATTCGTCTCATTGTCCACCAACAGGCCCCAGTTTTCCCAATGGCGGTCAGTGTTTCCCACCAGATAATCCAGAATGTTCATCATATAGTATCCGTGAGCATCCAACTCCAGAATTTTATCCAGTGTGTTCCAATCATGATTTGTGCAGTAGACATCGTAGGCCGCATAAGTCACAAGGCTATATCGCTGCGAGGTCATAATTTTGCTGATGGAAACCGGCTCATTCTCAAACATCCCCTGCTCATACAAAACCTGATGACAGTCAAAGCATCGACAGATCTTACTTGCCAGCACCTCACGCTCAACTGCATCTTGTCCACCATCTTTATAAAGATAGAAGCCATCATCCTTGCGCACCCATGCTTTAGGATAGCATCCGCCAGTGGACAAATCATTTGCCAAAAGATGGGCATTTGTCACAGCCATCTGATGCCCACGCAGTGCAATATCCACAAGAGCATTGCTTAAAGAATGGAAGCCAATCACATTATTGATTCGAGCGTCAAAGTCATTCGATTCTTTCAGCACTAGACCATAGGGCATGAAATCTTCAAAATAAATTTTGCACTCACCAACCGCGCTCACCTTTTCCACACATTTTTCCATGTGCATAATATAGTAGACTGTCGCCTTGCCCATCGCCTCCACCACCTTATTTGACTGATGCACGTTTTCTTTTCTACCATTGTACCTTCTTTTATGTTTCAAAACAAGATGTAAAAAGCTCTTGGCTCTTTATTAAAGGTCAAGAGCTTTTTGCTTGCCGCTGAGCTTCTGCTTCAAAGATCGTGTTCAGCTTAATTTTCAATCATCTACACTTTGCGTTTCAGATAATTCTTCCCAGTCTTCCGGGTTTCCACACCTACGGAGATACTCATGCCCGCCATCGACTGCACACGATCCGCAAGAACAAAATTTGAAATCATGTACAGTGCAACTTTCAATAACATCCCTGCACTTTTTACACCGGATCATATTTCTCACTATTTTCATCATGCACGTCACCCGCAGTCAATTATCGGCGCTCACATCATTTTTTGAGCCGCAAATAGTATTTTTCAAGGCTCTTATCGCAGACATTCACAATATGCAGCCAATCTTCCCGTGTGAGCTTGCGGAAGATGATCGGGTTCACCTCGATGGTCTCCACGTCCTTGCAGCGCATCAGGAATCGCATATCCTCAAAGCGCTTGAAGGGGTTGGAGAGGATGTTCTTCTCCACATCCTTTCGGGTATAACCGTCCTTCTGGTAAATGCTGGTAGATTTCTCAGCAATCATTCCATGCGCCTTGCGGTCTTCATAAAAGTCAATGAAGTAATCCACCACATCCGGCAGGGCAACTCTGCCATTGCTGTCCATGTACTCATAAATTGCCTTGAGCAGGACCGGCTTATAGGAAAAGCTCATGTCCATCGTTTCGATAAATTTCATGAACTTGTCCGCCATATTCTGCGGCGTGATAAGATCCCAGCCATACTGTTTGGCAATGTTTCGGACACTTTCTTCGCGGAAATAGTGGAACATCCGCTTGTCGCCAAACGGGACAGAAAGATCCGGCTTGATTTTTCCATCCTTGATATAACGATCTACCGTTTCGGATTGCACATCTACCATCCGAACAAACTCAATCTGCGAGATCATATCCTTGACGCTGTTCTGCCAGTTGAAAAGGTCAATGATCTCATAGTCGGACACAGCGAATCGGCACCAGTACGCCACGCTCCACAGCAGTTTTGAGATTCATTTTGTGGGCAACGTTCTGGAACAGTTCCAGCATATCTTCGCCATCGCTGCGTTCCGGGGTAGCGGTCAAACCCAAAATAAACTTCGGATGGAAGAGGGTGAAGATCTTCTGGTAGGTGTTGGCTGCCGCATGGTGACATTCGTCCACAATCAGGTAGTCAAAATCCGTAGGCGAGAACTTTTCCAGATCCTTGGAGATACTCTGCACCGTTGCAAAAATGACCGTCCGGGTCATATCCTTCTGGCTTCCGATGTACTCCCCCAAAGTCGCTTCCGGCCAGACCTTGGCGAAAGTCTCTTTTGCCTGAGATGCCATCTTCAGGGCGTTGACCAGAAACAGCGTGCGCCCACCCACTGCCTTGGCATCCGTTGCTGCCGTGATGGTTTTTCCTGCGCCGGTTGCATGGTACAACAGCGCAATGGTTTTGCCGTTCTCACGCATCTTCTGCAGGTTTTCGGTGGCTTCCTGCTGGTAATCCCGAAGTTCGATGGTCTGTCCCATCTGAACTGGAAGATCTGCTTCAAAAGCCTTGAACATCGGACTGCTGCCCAAAAAAGTAATCAGCTCATCCTTGACCTTTTCCGGTTGCTTTTCCAACTGGCTGTAGATCCAACGGTATACTTTCCAGTTGTCATAGATCAGGCTGTTCTGTTTCAAGAGGTCATCAGCGTATTTGTTTTCGGACACCTTGCTAGGGTTGTGGTAGGTCTCACCGTCAATCTCGATTGCAATTTTGGATTCAGGCGATTCCAGCGCAAAATCGATATAGCGGTGCCGACCATAGATGTCCACGCAGGGGTACTGGACCTGCAGATTTTCGGTTTTCTCAGGTCCAAAAGCCTCACAGAAGAGCTGTACAAACAGCTCCTCCGCACGGCTGTTGACGCTGGTTGCTTTTGACGGCTCCATGGTGGCCTCCTAAATTCAGACATGCCCCTATTCTTACAGATTATAATAGTGCTCCACCAAAGTCTTGAATTACGAGATCACTATCGCGACCGGAAATCACTTTTCCAGTCGCTTTTTCAATCTCGTTCAAAATAGCAGTTGCACGCTTGATGAAGAAGTCATCAAACCGATCTGCACGGATATCACCCGTATCAATCAAATGAGTCTTAAGATAGCCATCCAGTATATCTGGTTCAACTTGACCTTTCTTCTCAATCTTGGTCAGATATTGGCTTGGTGCTACTCCACCAATTTCACGGTTTGTAGAATATGTAATAGGTGTCTTATTCACAACGGAATTCCATTTTGCACGCGGCAGACCTTTTTTCTCACAATAATCTCGTGGAAATATATGGTGAATGTCTATGCTCTCTGCTTTATAAACCGTAAAGTCCATTTCACGACCGCTGATAAAATCTTTGCACTGATTCTTCAAGATCCGTGCCATAATACCTTTATAGGCGGCACTCAATCTTGATTGCAAGGATAGCAAGCGCACCGGGTTAAAATAAAATTCCTGCACCGTTTTAGGAGTTTTACACGCATCTTCCAACCACGCCATTACTCCCACCACATCGTACACATAGCGTGTTTCATTTGCACTTCCATACATTTCGCCAAAAACACCGCACCAATACCATTGCTTTATTTTATTTTTTACGCTTGTTGTTTTGATGCGATTATGATCTGCAAGCAGCGTGCAAAGGACTGCAAGCGGAATCAACTGCGTCGTATATGGCAGGTCTTTACTAGAAAAGATTCGTTCTTCTTGCAATATTTTCTCTGCTTCCACAAATCCTTCCGTCAAATCATCTGCATACTGCTGGTATTCCGCCAGCGTCAGATTTAACACATCCTTCTTTTTGCAACTCACGGTCCCACCTTTTTCATACGAAGACAACAGAGTACAAGCCGTAAGGAAATCCGTTGCAGAGGTCACCGAAAGAATGTCGTCACTGAAATATTTTTTCTGTCTTTCTTCCCAGTCCTTGCGTAGTTCAAAATTATCCATTGCAAAAATCGCAGTGACTAATTCAAAAACTGTAAGTGATACTCCACCAGTATTTACATTCTCAAAGACCTGGCAAACTGCCTCCTTGGGTGTATCTTTATCCAATGTAATCACTGGAATTGTATACTGCCCCAATGGAACAATTACTTTAGACAGAAAATCCATATACAACTTTGCCGCATTCGGATCATACTGATGATATTGCATATAATCCATCTGCCACTTGCTGTATTTACTGGGATCTAAAATAATGTTCAGAGGAAACATGTTCTGTGCATACTCCTGCGAAGCAGAAGAAAGATCCAACTCAATTTTTCTGCCAAAATCTGAAGTTATTTTTCGATCTTTCGGAACAGAGACAATAGAATCCACTCGATCAATCGTACTGTTAACCGCTTTGACCATATCAATATAATAAAATCGCTCTATTTCCTGTCCTTTGTCTGTCTTTGTCCTAACAGCCTTCTCACTAAAAAGCGAAGAGTAAACGGATGTCAATCGTTGCTGTCCATCAAGAATCAGCTCATCTGGTGTTACTTTGTCTGCAGAAGGTGCCCCTTCAACGACTCGTGATTTGAAATGAATACTCTCATTACCGTATTCCAGAAACATTGCCGCGCCAACAGGATATCCATTTGTGATACTTGCAATCAGTGCTTTTATTCTACTGTCGTCCCATACCCATCCCCTTTGAAAGTCAGGAAGTTGCGTTTTCCCAGTATGGATCGTAGACATCAAATCTGTAATTTTTCTATCGTTTGTTTTCATAGCACGTTCCCTTCTCACTCTACACCCAATGCTTTGAACACCGCATCCTCTGCGCTACTATAGAAGATCAAATTAAAACTTCCTACCAATTCGGGTGGCACCGTTCCAAGATCAGCGGCGCTTGTAATCGGCAGCAGAACTTTCTTCGCTCCACTATCAAGGCAAACCTGCAAGCTGTTCGCAAGCTCATCTACCTTCAAGATTGTTCCACTGATGCTGATCTCGCCCAGAACAGCAAGGGTACTGACTGTTGGCCGTCCAAGCGCAATACTGCACAGCGCAATCAGCGTAGGCAATGCTAATTTTCCTGTCATGCCAATACCTTGCAGATCCTGATAATTGATGATGTAGTCTTTAGATGCAGTGCTGATGCCGCCGCTGATGCGTTTTCCATTTGCTTTTAGGAAATTGAACGCCGTATTCGTTGACTCTTTGCAGTCACGGTCACTGCCAAGACCTGTGCGCTCAAACTTTCCGCTGCCCGGCAACATCTGACTTTCCAACCGAAACACACCGATCATGCCGCTTTTTCCACGCGAAACAGTGTAGATCTGTCCCGGATTGCACATTCCATCCGGGATCAGCTTACCGCCACCCTGTTCGGGAACCGACACAAACTTTTCTTCAAAGGTATCCAGATCAATGTAGCTGAAATTCACATCATAGAACTCCATGCCACCCAGCTTTTTCAGTTGCTCTTTCACACGACGGCGCATTTCCAGTGCAAAGACAAGGATCTCCTCCAGTTGCTCTTTGGTAAACTCACCATCCGGGTACAGCAGCTTTACATAGCCGCCTACGATTTTACGCACTGCGATCGTATCACGCTGATTCAGATTTTTACCAAGGCGGAAATACTTATCTAGTGCATCGCCGTACTGCTCCTTACGCAGTTCCCGGATAAACTCAGCAAGATAATCCGTGATGAAGCCGTAGTCGTTGGTGAAATGCTCCGGGCGGAATTTTGGGATCTCCCAGCCGGGAATGTAACAATGCAAGCGATCCAAAAATGCAGTGTCTGTTCCCATTTCAGGCGGGAACGGGTCAAACAGGCTGGAGGTTTTTAGCAGCACATCCACGCTCTGGTTAATATTTCCCACAAAGACCATCGAAGCCGAGGCTGCCTTTTCCTCTTTGCCACGGGCGAAGGAGCCGGAAGCCATATAGTCCTTCATGATCTGGATGCCGTCTTTGTCCTTGAACTTGATACCAGCAACCTCATCAAAAGCCACACAGTCCCACAGACCCACCAGGCCAACAGTCTTTCGTCCCATGTTGTAGAACAGGTTTGCCACAGTCGTCTGTCCACCGGACACCAGAATGCTGTTGGGGCTGATTTCCTTATAGATATGGGACTTACCGGTGCTGCGAGGTCCAAGCTCGCAGAGGTTGAAGTTGTTCTCCACCAGCGGCAACATACGAGCCAAAAGGAGCCATTTCTCCCGCTGGTTCAACTGCTCCGGCTCATAACCGCAAGAGCGCAGCATAACATCCATCCACTCGTCCTGTGTGAAAGCTTTACGCCCGGTGCGTACTTCCTCAATATCGATATGAGGCATCTGGATGGGGGTCAGTTTGCGGATGCTGATAGGCGAAATATCCTTCTGCTTTTTCTGCCGGGGTTCGCTATCAAAGTCCTCTATTCCAAAGCTGCTGTCACCTTCGGATTCATATTCCAGTTGAACGATACACCAGATACCGCCACAAAGCAAACGGTCAAATTTTTCCGGGTAGTCGTCCGTAATGGGCACATTGGAGAGCCCCAGGTTGGAAAACTCCGCAAAGAAGCAGTCTTTCTTGATATCCAGATGCACGGTCACCATATCAATAATGGTGTGACTGCCGTTCCGACGCAACTGAGAAAGCACCTTCTGCGCCTCGTCTGGGCGCACAAAGTTGTCCGCCAGAATATGCTTTACGTTCTGCACGCCCTGCTCGATGATCTCCTCATCGTCCGAGCTGCAATACTGCCCCAGCAGAAACTCCAGCACATAGACCGGTACGTTGGCACCTTCCTTGATCTTTTTGGTCAGATCCTTGCGGACGATGCGACCATCAAAGTTTTCCCGCAGTTTCCGGCGCAGTTCTTCCCGGTTTCCCTCTGCTGCCTGATCCATCATTAGCATACGGTGTCCCCGCCTTCCTTTTTGTTAGAATCCAAAGCCAAAATCGTCTGCAAAGGCAATATCCATCATCACCGGATGGTGCCACTGTTCCAGACCTGTATCCTCATCGTAGACCACAAGATAATACTGCTTATCCTTGTCGTACTTCTTGTTCTTAAAGGTAAAATGCAGCCGGAAAATGCGCTTTTGTGCGCTGAGCTCCCGGTTGTCTGCTACATAGGTGTTTTCGTTGGATATCTTCTCGTTGTCCTCCGAGATAAAGAACACCCGATACTTTGCCGGTTTCACAGTATCGCTGACGGCTTCCGACTGGACAAAATCCATAGAGGTGATCAAGTTCGTGATCTTATGGAGAATGCTGACCAGTGCGATCTCTGCGTTCTTGGTCTCCTGATGTCCACGCTCCATCTTGATATCCAGCACTGGCACCAGCATCTCCTGCGGCGAGGAACCGCCGTGGACGTAGTTGGCACCACCGCCAGCAACCTTGAACACGTTGCTGCTGACCGGGTAGGAAACCACCTTGGCATCCTGATTGCCCAGTACTGCACCCATGCTCATGTGCCCAATGCCGTCATCCTGAAGCGGAGCAGCGGACACCACAAAGCGGCGATTGACAAAAGCATTTTCCATGCTCTTGCCTGCGATCTTCTCGCTCTCGGACAGCTTATCCCGCTTGTAGATAAAGCCATGGTCTGCCGTTACGATAAAGTGATGGGTGTTTCCGCTGCCATTGATGCGGCGGATCAGATCCATGATCTCCTGCACGGCTTCCTGGCAGGCATTGAACACCTCATCCTCGGTGTTGGGCTTGTCACCACGGGCATCGATCTGGTTGTGGTACACATAGATGACCTGCCGCTTGGTAAGGACATCCCGCAGGTCTGCCACCTTCATGCTCTTGATCTCGTCAAACTGGATGCAGACGCTGTCCGGCACATAGCTTTGTAGCACCTGCTGACGCCCTGCCAGCGTATCGCAGAGGGTGCCATCCACCAGAACCTGAAAGTCATCGGTCATTTCCAGCGTGCGGTGCGGGAGAAGCGCAGCCATGCCCAGCCGGGTGTAGGAGGGCAGCACGCCCAACTGCACGTTCAACTGCGCCGAGCACTTGGGGTCATCCTGCATCCGGGCAAAAAGTTCCTGCCCTACCTCATACCGCATGGCATCGGAGATGATCACCACAGTACGCTCCTTGGCGTAGCGCAGGTTGGCGTTGTAGAAATCCCGCTGCAAGGGCAGCACTGCCAGAGCTTCCTCCTGCCGGAGCCCCTCGTTCCATGCCGGGAGAAGGGTGGCAAGATATTCGTTGGTGTAGATGTTCTCCACCAGCTCCCGCAGCGGCTCAAAGGTTTCGGTGTTTTCCAGCTTGTCGTAATAGAAGTAGAACTTCCGGTACTGCTGGTCTATCTGATGATCTGCGGACAGATACCGGTCCACAATGGCTTTGAAGTCCTCGGCGCTGCGATAGTTTGCCGCCTGCACCATGCAGTAGGCGCTTTGCAGCAACTGGTAGGTCTTGTCAGTCTTTCTGCCAAAGTGCATCTTGGCACGCTTTTCGCACACCTCCGGGATGGTCAGCTCGTTGAGCTTTGCCCCGGTATCCTCGGCAAGAAGCCGCCCCATCAGCCACTTGACCAGCACCTGATCCACTGCAAGGAAGGTATCGCACTCCACCAGATCATCAGCACGGCAGCCGGAGAACGCCTGATAGACGTTCAGCCCCTTTGCCACATGATCCGAAAGTTCATCGTACTTATCCCGGTAGAGGACGCTGTTCATCAGGCTGTCGAGGAAGGCAATGATGTTGCCTGCCTTGTAGGAGACAAAGGACTTCCACGCCGCAGGCAGCTCCGCCTGCACATAGCGGGCGGTATAGGTGACGAAAAGGGTCACCAGCAGCCGTTCCAGCGTAGGCTTTACGTCCGTATAGCCAAAATGCTGCTCGCACAGCCGCCAGAAGGACGGCAGCAGGTCGTACTGTTCAAACTGCTGCAAGTAGGCATTCTCCGCAAGGCTGCTCTCAGTGAGCACGATCCGCACCACCTCTTCAAAGGAGCAGGTGCGTGCTTTGCAGATGGCACTGAGCAGTCCGGTGAGGATGTTCCCCTCGTTGAAATTCTCGATCTCCAGATCGTAGAACCGCTGGGTGCGCTTTTTATCGGCAAAGAACTTGATGTGCTTTTCGAGGATAGGCTTATACTTCTCCTCAATGCCAAGGTCTACCGACAGCAGCGAGGCACGGTCGGCAAAGAACCGCCGGGAGTACAGCAGGGTGTCCTCCAAGTGGTTTTCCCGCACATCGGGCTTGGGGAACGGGGCGTAGACAAGGTAATTGGTGGTGGTGTTCACCCGTTCCAGAAAGTATTTGGTATAGAACTGGTTATCGGGCTGGAGGCGGTAAATCTTTGCATTTTCCAGCTCCACGTTTTCCAGATCCTCGGCAAAGTCTGCCTTGTCATCGTACCAGAACACCAGCTTGCGGGTATCGCCCACAAATTCCGCATTCAGGCGGTCAATGATTTGTTTTAAGTTCAACTCAGCCATTGGCTTTTTTATTCACTCCGCTTAATTGTGTATATTAGATCAATTGGCAAATATGCGGCACGGTTTAATGTTTATATTCGATGCCCATAGCATTAAATTCCTTCCGCAGTTGTTCTTTCCAGCCACCATATTTATCAGCTTCAGTATAGATACAACCACCCAAATCGCCCGGCATTTCAACGCCATTATCATACAGCATAATAACCCGCTTTGCACCAAGCCGTCCAACAAACAAACCTGCTTCAAATACAACATTTTGTCTTGCACGCAGTTTTCGTTCTTTTGGCTTTCCTTTTTCATATCCTTCGTCGTCCGCTGTAAAAAGAACGATTGCACAGTCTACATCAGAATATCTCTCTAATTTTCCCAGTATAGACGTGACTCCTCCGTTTGCCTGCTCATGAAGAATAATTGGTTCTAGCTCAATCTCTCTCAGCCAATTAGAAAGCTGGTACTTCAATGCCTCATCATGTCCGTGAACTATAAAAATCTTATTCTTCACAACGTCCTCCCCTGTATGTTCTTCTGCATCTGCACTCATATCTAAGAAATCAATGGCTTCATCCAAAAGATTCAACAATGCTTCATGAATATTTCTCATGAATTCTTCATGGCTGATTTCACCACACATTATTTCTGCACAGCCTTTGACTCCATAACCTGATGATGTATTATTTGCTGCAGTTGTAAAATGATTTCCTTGCCCAAAAACCGCTTCAAAAACAGAAACGTACTTCGGCTTATACTTTATTTCTGAAAAATCATTATATGTAGAGATGTCCGCTTTTAATTTCTGTAAGACTGCTTTTTTATCCATATTTTACCCTCTTCTTACTGTAGAATCTGATACTTATTTCTTCTCTTTCGCCACGATGTTCTTGCTATCGGCCAGCACCTCGTAGAACTTGCCATCGGCGGCGGTCTGGAGCTTGCGGTAGTTCACCTTTACGCCGTCGTCGAGGTCCAGCGCGATGCGGGAGAGAGCCAGATGGCCGATCTTTTCATCGTAGTCCCGGCACTCCTTCAACTGCTTGGTCAGCTTGTCCTTGCGCTTGGAGGCGGCAGCGGCTTCCCGGGCGTTGGTGGCGTGGTCCATCATGTCCTGCATCCGGTTGATCTCGGATTCGTACACACGCTGCATCTTGTGCAGGTAGTCCACACGCAGGGTGCCGATGGTATCCGGGGTGTAACGGTGGAGGTAGACCAGCGCCTTAAAGCCGTTCTGCTTGCCGCTGTCGAACAGCCAGTAGATGGGGCGCTTGCCGGAGCCGGTGACCGAGTAGGTCTGGCAGTGATCCTTGAAAAAGTCGTTCACAAAGTAATTGCGGATGGCCTCCCGGCTGGTGGTGCCCTTGTTGCCCAGTGCCTTGGCAATGTAATCCAAGTTTGCTTCCAGCGTATCCGCACCGTACACCACCTTCAGCCAGTCGCACAGGCGGGCGACAATATCATCGTCCAGATATTCTTCCTCGGTGATGGGGATGACATTATCTTCGTCCGGGAAGAACATCTCATCTACCACAACCCCTTCATTACGGTATGCACGCTCCAGTTCCTCTGCTGAAACCGTTCCGGGACGGTCGTTCAGCTTGTCCACAAACGCCTGCAAAGAATACGGCTCTCCTGCAAAAAGCAAACCCTCCTTATAAATAGAGTAGCGCCCAAACATACAGCCCACGGCATAGCTGAGCAGGCTCTTGATGTCTCGCTGCAAATCTGCCTTGCGCACGGTCACATCTTTCTCTTCCACTTCCGGGGTCAGTTCATCCTGCAAGCCGTAAATGTCAATAAAAATGCGGTTCAGCTCTTCCTCGTTGGCTTTCAGCTTCTGAAAGCGTTGCTCACATTCTTCCTGCCATGCGGCAAATTTATCTGCAATGAGTTTTCCCATCTCTGGTCTCCTTTTTTACAACAATATCTTCCCAATGTTTCTCTAGCTCATCATGATGTTCTTTTACATATTTTATAGCTTTCCGTTTTAGGGAAGATTTCATATTGCCTTTGGTCGTATAATCACCAAGACTTATCCTTAGGTTTTCCTGTTGAGCTTGTGCGTGTATATGCGGGTCATTTCTGTGGTTATCCTCATTTGCATGAATTATATACTTTATGCCATCTTCATACCCAACCTCAACAGCATTTTGCGGAAGAACAATCGTCGAATAGCAAATAACACTGTCTTCTTCTAACTGTTTGTTATTATCAAAACGTATGAACTTTTTATCCTCTATTATATAAAGTTTTTCAGGATCATTCGCTTTTTCGTATCCGAATTTTTGAAACAGTTCAAGAATTTGTTCTTTCAAATTTTCTGTTTTTATAAAGTCCAAGCTTTCTACTTCAGTAACAGTTGCCCTATATGTATTGCTGAGGTAATATAGTCTAATCATATTTCACCATCAATGCCTTAATTGTTCTGTCAATGGCCCGACATACTCCTTCAAACCGCTGGTCAACTTCCCTGTTTGTGAAACGTATCACTTGCAGATCCTGCTTTTCAATGGCTTCCGTGCGCTCTTTATCGTAGGCCAGCTCTTCTTCTGTATAGTGCTGCCCACCGTCAATTTCAATTACCAAATGCGCACGACTGCAATAAAAATCCGCAATAAAGTAATCAATGCTCCGCTGGCGATAGATTTTGACCGGGTAATTGCTCAAAAAATCATACCAGAGATGTTTTTCCTGCCTTGTCATATTGTGGCGCAATTCGCGCGCACGTCCGGTTAGCTTTCGGTTGAAACCGGTGTAAAGATCTTGTTGGTTCATAATTCACCTCTAAAGCCACTCCTGAAAGGAGAGGGGGACCGCATTAGCGGTGGACGGGTTCTTGCCCAGAATTACCCTCTCCGTCACGGCTATCGCCGTGCCACCTCCCCCTTTCAGGAGGAGGTGGCACCGAAGGTGACTGAGGGGTAGGTATCACACCAGCGGGTGCACCTTAAAGTCCCAGCTCGTTTCAAAAGAGTCCCAGTCCTCTTTGGATATGCTAATATTATCTTCTACCAAATTCTCAATATCTTGTTTGTTGTTTTTCTTTTCCGGAACAGGTATACGAGCAACATCACCTGCCTGAACAACAATTGTCGGATTTTGAATTTGTAACATTTGATTAACAATATTTGTTGATAACCAACCCAAAAGAAACATTCTATCTTTTTCAACAAATAAACCAGCTCCAGCAGTATCACACAAATATCCTTTTGGATAATATCGAATGCAAAAATTCCCAGAAGTCACTCTTGTCCATGAAAGACATTCCCGAAAAATGTACTCCAAATTGTAATTGTGTGAACGAATTCTTCCGGTCTTTTCATCCTTGAAATTGCGAATTCTCCATCCGTCATCTTGCCAATCGACAACGTACCAGCTATTTCCATACCATTTTCTGAAATCGCCACCCTTTGCATATGGAAACCAACGTCTATTTGTTTTTTGGGCTTCAAAAGAAGTTGTGCATCCAAATGCAATATGCTCAGAATTCACTTCTTCCCATAGACGCACAAATTGATCATTATCAGCCGTTGTCATTCCTTCACGAGTTGTTGCAATTTGTGCAATAGAGGTTTGTTTATACATATTCGTGAATTTCTCACTCACCCAATACGCCACCGGCGCACCCGGAATCTTGGCAAAATCATCCTGATTTGCGGTATAGCGGTTTTGCCCTGCAAGGAACATCTCCTCTTTTCCCTGCTGAGAAGTCGGCTCGATCAGACGGCAATAGGTGCCCTTATAACCATCCACATGGTTTGCACAGCGCACAAAGGCAGTAGTCTGCACCACCTCGCCGCCGATTTCTTCAAAAGCTCTTGCGCCGAGATGTGCCATGTTGACGGTTTCGGTCAGCATCATCTTTTCCCGGAGCTTTTCAAAGCTGGACAGGAACATCCAACTATGCTGGGTGATCATTGCCTGATAGCCATTGTCTGCGGTCATAGCACGGCAACGCTCAATAAACACAGCAAACAGGTCGGCTTTGCTGTCCGGGTAATATTTCTTGACAAAATTGTTGACCCTTGCGCTCAGGTTACTGGTTCCGGCATAGGGAGGATTGGTGCAGGTGACCCAATACTTCCGTGCCATGGTCTCGCCAAGGTCAATGAGTTTTGCCAGTTCCTCGGCAGTCTCCTCCACACCAGCGCTTTCCAGCGAAATTTGCACCTCATCGTCAACGCCATCCACAAACCGGCGCAGCAATGCCCAGTTATACTCCGGCACATTGAGGATGGAGCCGTACTCCTTGGCATCGGTCAGGATGTCCAGCAGACCTTCCAACTGCATTTTGGCGGTGTTCTTTTCCAAATCCGAAAGGCCCGCCCCAAAAAACTTGAGGTGAGCCCGGTTGATGGAGTTGCTCTCCTGAATGGCGTAGACGTGGCAGGTGTTTTCGCCGTTGAGGATGCGGCGGTTGTACTGCCGTGCCTTCATCATTACGGCAAAATAGGCAAGCTGATAGGCACGGTCATCAATGTCCAGACCGTAGAGGTTGTGTTCCAAAATGCTCTTGGCAGCATCCCGCTCGGAGTAGCCCACGCTGGTGTAAATTTGCATCAGCACGTCAAAGGCATATACAAGGATATGCCCGGAACCCATGCAGGGGTCGATGAGGGTCAGGTCCTCCGGGTTCAGGGCGGCGTACTCTTTACGAATTTCTGCAAGCTTTGCCTGCACCTGCGGCTCCTGCGGGGCTTCGTCCAGATAATACTTCCAGTTTTTCCGCAGGTCGCTGTCCGGGTGACCCTCCAGCCACAAGCGTCCAAGGCTGTTTTCCACCATGTAGCGGACGATCCAATCCGGGGTGAACAACTGGGTCACCGCCGGGATCTCCTCTTTGGTGATCTTTCCGCTCTTTTCAAAAGCAGCCTTTTTAGGTTCAGTGTTGTAATACTGATACAGCCAGCCAATGATCTCCACCTGACCGCCCTGCTCGATGTTGAAGTCCTTTTCCGGGATATCGTGGGTCAGCTTGTACACCACGCCCTCCTGATCCACCACCGAAAGGTTCAGCAGGACTTCGGTGTAGTCGGTGGTCTTTTCAAACAGACCGGGCAGGATCTCATTCAGCGCATTGCACTGCTTGATGAACAAAAAGCGGAACAGCTCGTCCAGCTTGTTGTCCTGCTTCCACTGGATGATCTGGGCTTCTTCCTCGGCGGTAAAGGGCAACTCGGCATCAAAGGGGGTGGTGACCAGATCCGGCTCCACCTTGCCGCTCTCTGAGCTAAGCACCCGCAGGTGGGAGGGCAAATAGTCGTTGACCTCCATGAACCGCACAGCGATCAGGCGGTTGAACCATGTGTAGGCCACTTCCTCCATGATGTACTGGTAGGCAGTGGCGTAATCGGTGTCGGCCTCCTTCTCCCGGATGGCGCTCACAAGCTGCCGCCGCTGCTTGATGGCATCGCCATCCAGCATATAAGGCTCCGTTGCACCAAAATCGTAGAATTCAGCTTCCCGCGTACTCTGCGGCAGTGCATCCGCAATCCCTTTTTCGGTAATGCCCATCAGACCGGCCCGGTAGCAGATATCGGCGATCAGCTTATTCCGTGCCCAGATGGCAAAGTTTTTAATGGCTGTTTTGTTCATGGCTGGCTCCCACTTTCCTTTATTCCGTATCTTTCAGAAGTTCTTTTTCGATCTCGTCGATAGAGGGCAGTGAACTCTTGAAATTTTCCGGCATCAGATTCGATAACTCATAGGCAGAAACGCCAAGTGGCTGGCTGCTGGACTCCAACGCATACTGCGCTTTTACGTTATCTTTCGATTTGCAGACAAGCAGCCCTAGGGTAGGGGCATCGGTATCCGTTTTCAACTGATGATTTACCGCCACTACATATGTGCCAAGCTGCCCGGTATAAGATGCCTCAAATTCAGTGATTTTCACTTCAACGACCACATAGCAATGCAGCCTGATGTGATAGAACAACATATCAATAAAATTTTCTGTATCGCCAATCTCAATTCGGTATTCACGCCCGACAAACGCAAATCCATTGCCCAGTTCCAACAGAAACTTTTGAATGTTATCCATCAAGGCATCTTTCAATTCTTTTTCATTGTAGCTCTGCGTCAAGGTGATAAAATCAAACTTATACGGATCTTTCGTGATTTCCTGTGCAAGATCACTCTGCACAGCCGGAAGTGTTGCTTTGAAATTGGTGATGGCTTTTCCTTGGCGTTCATAAAGGTCTGTATCCAGAAAATTCAACAGTACCGCACGAGACCAGTTGTTTTGAATCACCTGTTCAACAAAGAATAGCGCTTTCTGCGGATCATTTTTGCACTTGTCCATGATAAGCTTATGATGTCCCCATGGAATTGCAAAAAGCGTTGTAGGGATCTGCCGCTCCAAATCTTCCCCAAGCTGGGGAAGATTTGAGGGCATCGCATACAGCTCCGCAAACTTCTGCATATAGCGAAGATTTGTTTCCGAGAAAGACTTCACATCCGGCAGCATTCTTTTAAGATCACGGCTGACCGTTTTATAAAAGCCATCCCCATAAGAAAAATCGTTTTTCTTATCGTGGAGTTCGTTGCCAAGCTGCCAATAAAACCGCAGCATTTCATCGTTTACCTTAACCGCAGCTTTGATTTGGCTCTGCTTAAAGCGGCTGCTTATGTCAGAAATCCATTTTTTATATTCTAAGTCCATTTCCGATAAATTTTCCATTGCTCTCTCCAACGCCATTCTATTACAGTTCCACATTCACGATCGAATCATCGGCAAGTTCCTTCAGCAGGCTCTGCCGCAGGGCATCCAGATATTTATCCACATCCTCTGTGCTTTCCAGCCGCCAGGATGCTGCCCGTGCCACCGTTTTGATGGAGAGATTTTTAGTGGTGCGCACCTTGACGACCGGCTGCACTACCGTTTCCTTCAGCTGGGGGACGGTCTCGCCACGCTTGCGGGCTTCCTCTGCAAGACGCTTCTGTTCCGCTTCTGCCTGTGCAATGGCCTGCTGTGCCAAGCGGTTGTCCTCGGCTACCATCTCGTTCAGCAGGCGGATCTTCAGCGCATCGGACTTATCCTGATAGCTGCGCAGCACCGACACATTGTTGCAGTGCACAGCACCGTCCAGCAGCTCCTCGAACTGCTCCATGTAACCACTGTGCTTTGCGTCCTTGTAGGGCTTGTTGTTCAGCACCTCCAGCACACGGTTGCGGTCGTCCTTAATGGCCTTTACCACCGGTGCAGACTGTTCTTCCAGAATTTCGTTGTACAGGGTCATGAACTTTTCCCGCAGCTCCGGCAGCTTGGGGATCTCACGGTAGGGTGCTTTCATGCCCACGATGCTGCGCATCTGCCGGACAACATCTTCCAGTGCGGTGTTCACGATATAGGTCTTGCTGTCATCGTAAATGCCCAGCATATCCAGTGCACGGCGGAAGATCTGCTCCTGCTCGCTGTTTGGGCTGAAAAATTTCTGCACCGGCTCAAAGTCCTCGCCAAAATCCAGCAGCTCATCCTGCCCATCGCTGACTTCCTTGAAAAATTCCAGCGGAGCGTTGATCTGCAGCAGGCTGCTCATCAGCTTTTTGCCCTCGGCAAGGACCTGTTTGCCGGGATAGGCGTAAAGCTGATACCGGGGCTCCAGACGGTCGATGGAGGTGATGGTGCGCTCGCAGTAGCGCCGGAACTCGCTCATCATGGTGTCCTCGTCCTCTGCCGTGGGCAGCACGTTGAACAGCTCCTTCATAATGGTGCGGACAGCCTTTTTCTGCTTTTCCGGCACCCGGACACGGACTTCCATCAGCAGCTTGTCCACAAACTGCTTTTTGGTGATGTAGCCCACAAGCTCTTCCTCGGTGCGGTTGTTGGCGTTCACGCTTTCGCCGTTCACCGTAAAGGCAAGGTCGCCCCGTTTGAACAGCCGTGCCACCAGCCACTGCACATCGTCCTCCACAAAACCGTAGGGAGCTTTCATGAACCGATCCTTGATGGTTTTCATGGAGGTCTTCATGTGCATCCGGGAGTTGCCGCCGATAAATTGCAGCACATCGTCCAACGCATGGACGTTTGCCTCAGAGCTATCCTCCAAGGTGAGGGAGAGCTGGTTGCTGCTGCGGAACAGCTTGCGGATGTCGGTCTCGCCCATGGGGGCGGTAATGTAGGACAGTTTATGGTAGACCGTCTGCACCAGGCGACCGATTGCCTCGTTGATGCGGCTGTTCACTTCCTTGCCGGAGGTACGCAGCACATCGCCGTTTACATAGATGGTAGCATCCTTCAGGGCCTCGGTCAGGTAGAGCTTGGCGTTGCTGTTGCGCTCCCGCATCTCCACACGCTTGGCTTCCTTGATGGCTTCGTACTTTGCAAGCTGCACCGAGGTGTTTTTGCGCAGGAAGCGCTCGATCTTCAGGTAGGCGCGCATTTCGGTCAGGAAAGAATCATCGTTGGGCAGTGCCACCAGCACTTCCTTGCCCTGCCCGGAGATCATCCGCAGGGTAGAGTCCTCCACGCCGCCCTCATACCATGGGGTCAGCACACGCAGCCCGATATCGTAGCTTTGATTTGCCTTGTAGGGGCGGTCATCCACCATCTGGTTGAACGGGAAGGTGTACCGTCCGCCGAATGCCGGATACTGGTACTTCTTGCTGGGGAAGATGTCCTCAAAGATCATCTCAGCGATCTTCGTGAGGACTTCCGGCATCTCCACGTTTTCTTTTTCGATTTCGTTGTTGATCTCCTGCTCCTCGTCGGTCAGGAACACATAGACGCTGCCGTTTTTTTGGATCAGCATCTGGCGCATCAGCACCTTCAGGGCTTCCTCCACCTCTGCTTTCAGAGCAAGGCGGTCATCGTCGATGTTGGAGATCATCAGGCTGGTGATGTTGTCCACATTTGCCTCGATCTCCACCACATATTTGATCAGGAACAGGGTCTTCAGCACGTTGATGGCAAAGACGTCCTTTTCCTTCTTTTCCGGGTTGATGTAGCTGTTATCGTAGGCCCGAATGATCACACTGCTGTGGCTGTGGTCAAGGAAGTTTTCCAGTGCATCGTAGAATTTATGGAACGGCACGATGGCACCGGTTTCTTCGTTCATCAGCTGCATGGCAGACTCTTTGAACAGTGCCAGCATAGAGCGCTCACCCTCGGACAGATGCTTACCGGATGCACCGTGGGTACGGATGCTGGTCAGCACACTTGCCAGAAGGTTGAACTGATAGGGCACAAAGGGGTACACCTCTGCAAAATCCTCCGCATTGGCATACAGCTTTTTCTCCACACCGTCGTTGAAAACAATGAGATTCTTGATGATGGTGCCCTTCTGATCGTAGATCAGCCGCAGGCTCTGGGCTGCGGTGTCGGTCTTTTCCAGAATACGCTTTTTGATAACGGCATCCACGTTTGCGGAAGACAGAGACAGACGGGTATCAAAGCGACCCTGAATCTTGGAGAAATCGTTGCCCTTCACCTTAGTGATGGAGTCGATATCCTGCTGAGAGGTCACAATGACCCACGCCTTGCCCTGACATTCCTTGCCCAGTTCCTCGGTCACAGTCTGGAGGTTCAGCATCAGCTTGGAGTCATCGCCGATATACTGACCGATCTCATCCACCAAAAAGACAACATGATGGTTGCTGCCCTTCTTATCCAAATATGCCTTCACACGCTTGGCAAAGTCTTCGATGCTGATCTGGTAGGGCTCTGTTGCCTTTTCGCACCAGTTGCGGGCGGCGGGCTCGCTCATAAAGCCCATTTCCACCAGAACCTCCACAACGGTGTCCTGAATAAAATCAAAGTCCTGCCGGGAATCCTCCCACGCATCGCCATAGGCATCCTCAAACTTTTCCTTGAACGCAGCAAGCTGGTCTGCCTCAGCAAGGTGGCGTTCCAGATCCGCAAGGTAGGGCATGGAGCCGCAGAACCCCTGCATTTCGTTGAACACCTTCAGGAACACGTTCACGATGGCATCCTTGTTCTCCTTGCTGTTGGATTCGCTTTTGGAGTCGATATTGAACAGGATCACATCCGTCGGCGTGTCTGCTGCCAGCTTCATATCTGCCAGAACCATCTGGTTTGTGATCTTTTTATCGTCGATAAAGAAATCCAGTGTGTGCTTGTCGCCCACCTGCTTGTTTTCCAGCAGATAGGACAGGATCTTCAGGAAGTGAGATTTACCACTTCCAAAGAAGCCGGAGATCCATACGCCCATTTTCGGCGTGGTGCCCAGAATACCTTTTTTATAAGCCGCAAAAAAATCCGCAAAGTGCCGCTGCAATTCACGGGTCACCACATACTCTTCCAGTTCCTGTGCAACATTGGTCTCTGCGCCCTGACCGACTACGATAACACCCTGAAGTTCACGGTCGATCTCCTTACGGAACATCTCCTTGATCTGCATAGCTACTGTATCCTCCCTTTATTTCACCAGCCGGAATGCCCGGTAATAGTTATCGTCCTTAATCTCGTTGAACAAGATCAGTTCCTGTTCGTTGTAGGTGCCCGGAAAGAACATTACGACCGGACAGCGGACAAATGCCTGATGCAGATTATTCAGAACCTTATGGGACCGCAAAATCGGATAGCACTTTCCGATACCCGTCAAAAACACGATGGCGTTCTCCGGCGTATGTTCCTTGATATACTGCACGATGAGGCTGTCGTTGTCATTGATCTTCATGGCGTTGGTAACCGCTTTGGTGATCCGTTCCATCCCGTTTTTCTTTTCAAAGTCATAGCACTTTTCCAAAAAGTGCTTCTTCTTCAGAAAATCAATGATGACATCGTAGAGATCAAATACCATCAGATCAAAGTCATCATCGCCACGGGCATTTTTGCCTTTCATATACTCGATTCGAGCACGGACTTCCAGCTCTTTTTCCGGTGGATAGTCGAAAACCCAGTAGTTCACCTCGTTGGCTCTGCCGGTTCCCTTGCGGAAGGACGTTTTCCGGATTGCCGCTTCCATCTCATCCAGCCGGTCGCTCAGGCACCCATTCACAGTTTCCATCTTATCTTACCCCCGTAAGCGCATTGACCATAATGGCATATCCATTGTCTTGCAGCCAGCGTTCCAGCGCAATGTCCAAAATCGGGCGCAGAATCTTACGCGAGCTGCCCTTGTTTCCGTCCAACATTCCTGCCTCATAGAGCTGCGTTTTGTATGCCGCTCCCAGCCGATGCAGCGTGTAGTCCTGAAAGGCTGCTACTTTCTCGCTTTGCGCCTGCTTGTCCTTGAAGAACACCCGGATATCCGCATCAGTCAGTTCGTCCACTCCAAGGATCATCTTTTCCCGCACAACTTCGTACACAAAGTCAAAGAAAAGCGTATCGTGTGCAAGTGCTGCTACCAGCGCAAACATCTTCTGCGTTGCAATATCGCTGCTCAGGAAAACCGGGTAAAAGCTGGGGTCCAGCATCTTTATGCGCGCCGTAACGGTAGAGTAGATCATCTGTGCCCGTGCCTTTGTGGATGCGCTGTAAATATTCTCTTGCTCGTTCAGCAGTTTTATTTCCGAAAAGCTCTTGCCCTCTGCCAGCAACTGGACCGTTTTCCGAAACTCAATAAACCAGAATGAAAATTTCACGGCACCTGCACTATATGGTTTTCTGTTCATCTATATCTTCTCCATTTTCATTCTTCGATTTAATGTATTTTCCGCTCTTTACTCTAGCATCTTTTGGTTTTGGAGCATCTGCAGGAATGATCCACTGGTGCCCAACACGCTGTGCTCCTTCGATGCGGCCTTCTGTACACAAGGTCTGCACTCGTCTTGCACAAATGCCCCATTTTTCAGAGATTTGTTTAATTGATACGTATTCCATAGTAACCCTCAGCATCGTTCATTCACAGATGGTGGCGGTCTATAACAAGCCATTTTTATTTTACTCCAACAAACGAACGAAATCAATGCAAAGGTCTTACAAATCTCGGAATGGTTTTTGTATATCAAATACACTGTTCCCACTCGTTCAACAATAAGCGTGGAGTCTCTTTTCAAGGTTCCGCTCCTATTGTTCGAAATATAAATACTGTTATTTTCTTCCCGATAACGCTCATGTTTAACTAGAGCTAAAATTGGCTGAATACGGACTGAAAGGATGCATTGTTGTGGCAAACTGCGCAAGGCTGACATCATGCGAGTCGTCACCCTGATCTAAGTGGTAGAGAATCGCAAAGCATATCTCATACCCTCAATCATTGAATATTCTTTTACCGGGCGCTATAATAAAAGAAAACGGCAAGGAAGTGCATCTATGCTCTACCCCGGACTGTATGAACAGGTCATCAACAACGCACTGAACAGCGAGCTTGCGAAGATCCCGGAAGCCCGCAAGTCCACTGCGCCCATCGACACGGCGGAGGCTGCCAAGGTACTGGCACAGTATCTGACCGATGTGGTGCAGAAGGGCCTTGAGAACGTACAGGATAACGGCGGCGGCATCGAGGCGCAGATCCAGCTGGCAAATCAGATCGTGACCACCATCCAGAACACCACACAGGAAACTGACTTTGCCGCGCTCGGTGTTGACCAGCGGGCAGAGCAGCTTCTTGCGCTTTTGCAGCAAAATGACCTGCGCCTTGCTACAGGAAAAAGCGCAAAGGACCTTGACCGCCCGGAGACCTCCATTGCGCAAAGTTCCCTGTTTACCGGCGCCATCCATGAGCCGCAGATGTACACGGAGCTGAAAAAGGAGATCGTTTCCGCCGACCGCATTGATATGCTGGTCTCCTTTATCAAGTGGAGCGGCTTGCGCCTCATCATGGACGAGCTGCGGCAGTTTGCACAAAGCGGCGGCGAATTGCGCATCATCACCACCTCTTATATGGGCGCTACGGACGTGAAAGCCATCGAGGAGCTGCGCGCACTGCCCAATACGAAGATCAAGGTGAGCTACGACACCAAGCGTACCCGCCTGCACGCAAAGACCTATGTATTTTACCGGAACACCGGCTTTACTACGGCGTATGTAGGCTCCTCCAACCTGTCCAATGCGGCAATTTCCAGCGGTCTGGAATGGAACATCAAGGTGACCCGAAAGGACCTGCCGGAGACCATCGAAAAGATCGCAGCCACCTTTGAAAGCTACTGGAACTCCAGCGAGTTTGAATATTACGATGAAGGGCAGCGAGAGCGGCTGACCCGCGCCCTGAAAGCCGAAAAATACAGCGAGACCGACCACAGCGGGATCTATACCCTGGATATTCTGCCCTATTCCTACCAGCAGGAAATTCTGGACCGGCTGAATGCCGAGCGCACCGTTCGGGGGTATAATCGCAACTTGGTGGTGGCCGCTACCGGCACCGGCAAAACCGTGATCTCCGCACTGGATTACAAGCGCTTCTGCAAACAGCATCCGGGGCAGCCCTGCCGTCTGCTGTTTGTGGCACATCGGGAGGAGATCCTGAAGCAGAGCCTGTACACCTTCCGGGCGGTACTGAAGGATGCCAATTTCGGCGAGCTGTATGTGGGCAGCCACAAAGCCGACAGCATCGACCATCTGTTTGTTTCCATCCAGACCTTCAATTCTCAGGAGCTTGCCGCCAAAACGGCAGCGGATTTCTACGATTACATCGTTGTAGACGAGTTCCACCATGCAGCTGCACCCACTTATCAGAAGCTGCTGGAATATTACCAGCCGAAGATCCTGCTGGGACTGACTGCTACCCCGGAACGTATGGACGGCAAAAGCGTTCTGGACTATTTCGGCGGGCGCATTGCCGCCGAGATCCGTCTGCCGGAAGCGATTGACCGGAAACTGCTCTGTCCCTTCCAATATTTCGGCGTCACTGACACGGCAGATCTGAGCAGCCTGAAATGGTGCACCGGCGGCTACGATAAAAACGAGTTGTCCAACCTGTACACCCTCAGCGGCATGGTGGCGGAGCGCCGCGCTGACCTTGTGGTAAACTCCATCCTGAAATATGTCACCGATATCGACGAAGTGAAGGGGCTTGGGTTCTGCGTTTCCATTGCTCATGCCCAATTTATGGCGCGCTACTTTAATACCCACGGCATCCCGTCCATGGCGCTGACCGGGGATTCCTCCGACGAGGAACGCAACACCGTCAAACAGCGGCTCGTTTCCGGGGAGATTCGCTTCATTTTTGTAGTGGACATCTATAACGAGGGCGTAGACATCCCGGAAGTCAATACCGTGCTGTTCCTGCGCCCCACCGAGTCTCTGACTGTGTTTTTGCAGCAGCTGGGCCGCGGCCTGCGTCTGGCCGAAAACAAGGAATGCTTGACCGTATTGGACTTCATCGGGCAGGCGAACAAGAAGTATAATTTCGAAGAGAAATTTGCCGCGCTGCTCTCCAACACCACCCGCAGCGTCAGCCGGGAGCTCAAAGAGGGCTTTGTCTCTGCACCTAAAGGCTGCTATATTCAGTTGGAGAAATATGCCGCAAAATATGTGCTGGATAATATCAGCGCCTCCTATGACCGCACCTCCGGGCTTGTGGCGCGGGCGGCCGCCTTCACCGAGGATACTGGTCTGCCCCTGACACTTGGGAACTTCCTCGACTACTATCATCTTGACCCGCGTGCGATTTACAGCAAAAAGGTCTGCTTCAGCAGGCTGTGCGTCCGCGCAGGGGCGGCATCCGATTTTGCAGAACCCTTGGAAGAAACTATGACCAAAGCCCTTGCACGCTTTGCAGTCGTGGATTCCCGCAGGTGGATCCATTTTTTGCTGGAGCTTCTGTCGAAATTGGACAACACCAATTTTGCAGTCCTGTCGCCGGTGGAACGGCGGATGCTGCAAATGTTCTATGTGACCCTTTGGGGCAAGACCGCAGAAAGCTGGGACGATGAGGAAGTTCTCGATAACCTGTATGCTCTCTCAGACAGTCCCGTTTTGCTGGGGGAGCTACAGGCACTTTTGCAGTATCAATATGACCGCATTGATTTTATCGACGAACCTGTGGATGTGGGCTTTGATTGTCCGCTGGACCTGCACTGCACCTATACCCGCGACCAGCTGCTGGTAGCACTGGACTTTTTGAAGCCCGCCACCGTCCGCGAAGGCGTGAAATGGCTGCCGGAAAAGCAGCTGGACGTATTCTTTGTGACCCTGAACAAGGCAGACAAGGATTACTCCCCTACCACCATGTACAAGGATTATTCCATTAACGAAAGCCTGTTCCACTGGCAGAGCCAGAGCACCACCGCCGAAAACTCTGCCACCGGGCAGCGCTACATCCATCACCGGGAAAAAGGAAGCCGGGTGCTGCTGTTCGTGCGCGAGTTCAAGGCAGAGGCCCGTTTTGGCGGTGCAGGAGCGTATACCTATCTGGGCACGGTGAACTATGTCAAGCACGAAGGTTCCCGCCCCATGAATATCACATGGCGGCTGAACCGCCCAATCCCTGCAAAGTTTCTCAAAAAGACCAACAAATTGATCGTGGGGTAACATACTATGGACGATATGCTGGCTCGCACCATAATTGAAACTCTCGCAAAAGGTATTAATCCTTTAACCGGTTGGATTCTGTCTGAAAATGATAGTTGTGCTCAGGAAGAAATTCAAGAAGCATTAAAAATCGTATTGGAACATTGCTCCATTGAATCTACCGCTGAATATCTGAAGTCTCTTCCTCGAAACAAAAAGGCAGAGCGTTATTCTCGCGCTGGAACAGCATGGTCGCAAAAAGAAGAACGTGAATTATTGCGGCTCCACCAGCAGGGGAACAGCATCAAACGAATTTCTTTGATTCTAAAACGTTCTACAGGAGCAATCGAATCCAAATTGAGAAAACTGGGTTGTCCACTCTATTATGAAAAATAATTCAGGAGATTTTCATGAAAATGATTCGCGTTGTTGCAGCCGTGATCTGCGACGATATTCAGACGAAACATAAAATTTATGCCACCGCCCGCGGCTACGGTGAGTATAAGGGCGGATGGGAATTTCCGGGCGGCAAAATCGAGCCGGGTGAAACCCCGCAGCAGGCGCTGAAACGAGAAATCAGGGAAGAGCTGGATGCCGAGATCGCGGTAGGCGATTTGATTGGTACCATTGAATACGATTATCCGACCTTTCATCTTTCCATGGATTGCTTCTGGTGCGAGGTGGTTTCCGGCGAACTGGTGCTGAAAGAAGCCGAGGCTGCACGCTGGCTGACAAAAGAAGAGCTTGATTCTGTTCCGTGGCTTCCGGCGGACCAACTTCTTTTAGCGCAAATTCGTCCTGAATTATAATTTTTTATGATAAATTCCTCTCTTTAGCTTTCTCAAATTTCCATTTTTCACCCAGATATAATAATCATGATCCAAAGCCTCTGAGTCGAAAGACTCAGGGGCTTTTTCATGTCTGGAGGTGAGCACTTTGTTATTCCGCACCATCACTATCATTATTACCATCGTATTTTAAAGCGCAGCTGCGCAGAAAGGAGAAAGCCTTATGAACTTTTGGTCCGAAATCGTCAAAGAAGTTGGCACCGTCTTGGTGGAAGTCCTCGTCCGCATCGCTGAAGAAATGGAAAACAACGATTGAACAAAATACATTGAAAAGGAGATTTTACTATGCCCGCAAATGTTGAAACGATGTTCTCTGTCCGTGAGACCCCTTGGCATGGCCTTGGCCGTATCGTGATGGATGCCCCCGCAAGCCGTGAAGCCTTGGAGCTGGCTGGTCTGGATTGCAGGTGGAAAGCCGCAACATCTATTCCGGCACGGGTGCTATGATTCCCGGCTATCGCGCCAATGTCCGCAGCACCGATGATGCTGTTCTGGGCGTGGTATCTGACCGCTACCGCATTGTGCAGAACGAAGAAGCATTTCAGTTCACCGATGACTTGCTGGGTGAAGGTGTTACTTACGAAACTGCCGGTTCCTTGCAGGGCGGCAAAAAAGTCTGGATGCTGGCAAAGCTGCCGGAGAAATACATCATCGCCGGAGACGAAGTGACACCATATCTTGTGTTCTTCAACAGTCACGATGGCAGCTCTGGTGTAAAAGTTGCCATGACCCCGGTTCGTGTGGTCTGCCAGAACACCTTGAATCTGGCTTTGGGTACTGCAAAGCGCATCTGGACTGCTCGCCATACCGAAAATGTTCTGCTCCGGGTGCAGGACGCTCGTGAAACCTTGCAGCTTGCCAACAGCTATATGGGGGAACTGGGCAAAGGCATCCATGAGCTGACCACCATCAAGCTGTCTGACCGCAAGGTGCAGGAGTTTATCAACGAGTTCTTCCCCATCACGGAAGACTTAACCGATGGCCAGCGGAAGAACAACCTGCGCTTGCAGGAAGATTTGAAGGCTCGCTATTATAATGCACCCGATCTGGAGTGGGCCGGCAAGAATGGATGGCGGTTCGTGAACGCGGTTTCCGACTTTGCCACCCATGCAGACCCCATCCGTAAAACTCGCAACTACAACGAAAACCTGTTCCTGCGCACCGCAGAGGGCAATCCCATGATCGACAAAGCCTACAAGATGGTGCTGGCAGCAGCATAAAGGAGGACGTATGAACGATGTGAGCAATCGGGCTGTCCGGGAATTTTCTGAGTTCCTGAACAGCATCGAAGCCGATTTTCCAAAGCCAACTTGTACCACGGCATACGAGATCACGATGAAAAGCACCATTGTCAGTGCCTTGATTACGCTGGGCACCGAAAAGCAGATGGACGAGCGTTTCTGGAACCATCTCCGGGTGCAGCGGAACATTCTGGATTTCCTGTATGCCCTGTGGCTGGACGATGACCGTACCTTGGTGGATGAGTTTTCCACGATTATCAAGGACTTGGTGGAATATGATTTCTCTATCGTAGAAGAACAGATGAAAGAGAGGTTGAACATTGCATGAGAAGGCTTGTATCTACATTAAATTTGACCAAAGAAGATTGGCTCCGCTACCGTAAGTGCGGCATTACCGGCACGGATGCTGGTGCCATTCTTGGCCTGAATCCCTATCGCTCTGCATTTCAGGTGTACCACGATAAAATCAGCGATACCATTGAGAATATCGACAACGAGGCCATGCGGCAGGGCCGTGACTTGGAGGATTATGTAGCGCAGCGCTTCACCGAAGCAACCGGTCTGAAGGTACGCCGGGCAAATGCCATTTACCAGAGCGAGGAGCATCCGCTGCTTCTGGCAGATTTTGACCGCCTGATCGTTGGGCAAAAAGCTGGATTAGAGTGCAAAACGGTTTCGCCGTTTTCTGCGGACAAGTGGGCTGATGGAAAAATCCCTGCACATTACATGGCTCAGGTCAATCACTATCTGGCTGTCAGCGGTTTTGACTGCTGGTATGTGGCGGCTTTGATTTTCGGCAGAGAGCTGGTGATCCACAAAATCGTGACAGATAAGCAGGTGCTTTCTGATCTCATTGATAAGGAAGAACTTTTCTGGACGAACCATGTTGTGCCCCAGATTCCCCCTGCACCCAACGGTTGCGAGTGTGACACCCAGCAGATCAACCAGATGTATGAGGTGGACAACCGGGATAAGACCGCTGACCTGAGTCCCTTGCATGGACTTCTGGATAAGCGGCAGGAGCTTTCCGACCAAATCGAGCAGATGGAACAGGAGAAAACGGCTATCGAGCAACAGGTCAAGCTGCAAATGCAGGATGCTGCCTATGGCACAGCACCGGGTTATAAGGTGTCGTGGGTATCCTCCGAAAGCAAGCGTGTGGATTCCCAACGCCTGCGGAAAGAGCAGCCGGACATTTTCAACCAATACAGCAAAAATGTAAGCAGCCGCAGGTTTACCATCGTTCATGCGGCATAATTGTATGGCGGCAGAGAGCAGCTTCTCTGCCGCCTTTTTTCTTGGAGGTTATCTTATGGCTACGGAAAATCCATTCGTAAAATTATTTGCTATCGACTTCAAAGATCATCTGGAAGTCAAAAAGTCCGGCAACACGGAACTGAAATATGTAAGCTGGGCGTATGCCTGGGCAGAGGTGAAAAAGCTGTATCCTTCTGCCAGCTACGAAGTCAAAAAATTCAACGGCCTGCCCTATGTTTATGACCCCATAACCGGCTTCATGGTGTATACCTCGGTCACGATTGAGGGCGTTTCGCACGAAATGTGGCTGCCTGTACTGGATGGCGCAAATAAAGCGATGAAAGCCACCCCTTACACCTACACCACTCCGAAATGGGACTACAATCCGCAGACTCGCCGCCGTGAAAAAGTCGGCATGGAAGAACGCACCGTAGAAGCAGCCTCCATGTTCGATGTGAATAAGGCTATCATGCGGTGCTTGGTGAAGAACCTTGCTATGTTTGGCCTTGGCCTGTACGTTTATGCCGGAGAGGATTTGCCGGAAGATGCTGCACCGCAGCCGGAGGCAGAACCGCAAAAGCAGCCGAAACCGAGATCCGCTAGCCCGAAGCAGGAACAGCCGCCTGTGTCCTGCATCTGTGCCCGGTGCAACCAGCCCATCAAGAGGGTCAAGCTAAAGGATGGCTCCATCATGCAGGCGGCAGAGTTTGCAGCCACCCATGAGGGGATGTGCGCAGACTGCTATAAAGCCACCAGATTGAACGTAGCATAATAAAACTGCTCTATTTCGATGTCGCTTGATTCTTGTATGATTCTATATTTCATGGTACACTTACAGTAGTAAGTTCTGAAAGCTCACCTCTGTGAGCGGAAAGGAGCATTGCATGAAAGATTTAATGTTTCCTGTTGGAATCTCGAATTTTGAGAAGATTCGAGAAGGCGGGTATTATTATATCGACAAGACCAATCTAATTTCTGAACTTCTTAGCGGAGGTATCGCTGAAGTAACATTGATCACTCGTCCTCGCCGTTTCGGAAAATCCCTTGGTATGAGCACTCTCGCAAATTTTCTGGACATCCGCAAAGACAGCAAGCAGATGTTTGAGGGATTGGCGATTTCCCAAAACACAGAACTTTGCCAAAAATGGATGAACCAGTGTCCTGTGGTATTTTTCTCTTTCAAGGACACGGACGGTCTGACCTTTGAAAGTGCCTATGGAATGCTGTGCATGAAACTGGCATTTGCATTTCAGGATTATCAGTTTCTTTTGGATGACGATGCTATTTCCGACGATGACAAAGGCATCTTTAAGCGGATTCTGGGACGCACTGCATCTATGGATGAAACCAAAAGCTGCTTTTTGCTGTTGACCCGGATGCTGGAAATCCATTTCAAAAAGTCGGCGGTCGTCATTCTGGATGAGTACGATGTTCCCATTGCAAAAGCCAGCAGCAACGGATATTATTCGCAGATGCTGGACGTGATGCGGGCTATGATGAGCACCACGCTCAAAGACAATACCTCGCTCGACTTTGCTGTTGTTACCGGCTGTCTGAAAATTGCAAAAGAAAGCATTTTTACCGGGACGAACAATTTCGTTTCGGATACGATTCTTTCTCCCCGGTTGAGCGAATCCTTTGGTTTCACACAGGCAGATGTAGATCAAATGTTGAAGGATGCTGGTCTTGAATCGCAGTCTGCTGAAATCAAGACATGGTACGACGGCTATCATTTTGGCGATGCAGACATTTATTGCCCGTGGGACGTGATCAGTTATCTGCGGGATTTCCAGTATGGTGTAACACAGAAGCCGAAAAGCTATTGGAAAAACACCAGTGATAACGCCATCATCCGTTCCTTCATCGACTATGCAGGCGACAATATCACCACAAAGCTCGAAACGCTGATGGCTGGCGGCTCCATCGTTCAGCATATTGAAGAAAACCTGACCTACGATTATCTGCACTCCTCGGAGGAAAATCTTTGGAGTGTGCTGTATCTGACAGGCTATCTGACCAAGGTGCGGGATAAGGATCTGACAGATTCGCTGCCGGATGGCTGCGCTGCGCTGATGATTCCCAATGCAGAGATTCGGGAAATTTTTGAAACCACTGTAAGCAAATGGTTTGACGACAGTGCAAAGGCATGGAACCGCAGCCCGTTGTTTGATGCAGTCTGGAGTGGAAACAACGAAGCTCTGACAAAGGAAATGACCAAGCTGCTGCGCATGACCATCAGCTACCACGACTACCGGGAGGATTTTTACCACGCTTTCCTTGCAGGCATCTTTACTGGTGCTGGCTATGTGGTGGAATCCAACAAAGAGCATGGCGAGGGGCGCAGTGATGTTATTGTAAAGGACATCCGCAATGGCCGTGTGGCAATTTTTGAAGCCAAGTATGCAAAAACTCTGGATGCTCTGCCGGATGCCTGTGATACTGCCATTCAGCAGATCAATGACCGGATGTATGCAGCGGACTTCCGGGATGACTATGATGACATCCTCTGCTATGGCATCGCATTCTTCAAAAAGCGCTGCATGGTAAGAAAAAAATAATTATCTACTGGGGGAGTGTCTTCGGATGCTCTCCCTTTACTTTTGCAGGGCAGTCCGTGTGGATTGTCCTGCTTCTTTATATAAGGAGAGGACAGATTATGACCTTTCATGCAATGACCGAACCCTACGAAGAGATCACGGTTTGCGGAAAGCCTGCGCTGTTCACCAGCATCCGCATCAAAAGGGATACCGTCCCGGATGGCCTGTATACCTACGATGTCCGGCATGATGACGAGTGCCGGGGCATCCCTTGTGAGATCGCGCCCTTTGTGATGGTCAACCACTGGGGTACTATCATCCCTGCAGAACCGCTGGAACTGCCGGACGATGGGCGGCGATATATTGATGAGGATACCGACTGGAACTACGCGCCCTGGGATCATTAAGAAGCGGACTCCGAACGATCCTCGACCGATTCGGCGGTCATTCACATCTTGCTATGATTTCAAGGCTATGACAGCATTACAAAAATGTCCGGGACACGCCGGAAGCCATGGCTGCTCCGAATGCCAATCCCAGACCCCCACACAGGTATTACGGTTATGAAAACAGTCGGCACTTAGGTTACCCGTGAAGAAGCCGAAACGGTTCGTGCTGAAATGATGAAACGCCCTGCCACACCATATCAGGATTCCGTTTCACTTTTGCATATCAAAAATCACGTAGGTACAAGAAAAGCCGCTTACCTTTTCAGGTAAACGGCCTTACGTTTGGTGGAGCATTGTCCACAGCACTCGAACCCAACACCTCTTCACGGGAGATGGTTTTGGAATCGTCCGTGAAGTTGAAATTGAGCACGACCCGGTCGTCAAAAACGTAGACCGAGTTGACAAAGGTATCAATGATCTGCCGCTGGTGTTCCATGTCCCTCATGTCACCCTTGCGGAATTTTTCAAACCAGAACCGCATCCATTCGCGGGTCAGGACTGGCTTTTTCAGCTCTTCTTCCAGAATGCTGGTGTTCAGGGCTTCCTTCCGGGCTTCCAGTTCGTCCAACCGCTGCTTGGTGGTCGGGGTCAGGATGCCCTGTTCAATGGCTTCCAGAAGGTTTGCCAGCCGCTTCTCTGTGTCCCTGAGCTGGTCTTTCAGGACAGGCAGCCGGGTGTTCTCCTTCTGCTGGGCTTCCATGACCAAATCTATCAGCTGTTCGATGATTTCATCGCTGAAAACCACCTTAATGGCAGTGTCCACCACGAACCGCTCCAGAGGCTCCTTGCGGATGGCTTTCAGGTCGCAGTGCGCCTTGCCGTGGCGTTTGGCGTTGCCGCACTTGTAGTAATAGTAGGTGTTTCCCATGTGGCTGGTGCCGCTTTCGCCACCCATCAGGGTGCCGCACTTGCCACAGAACAGCTTGGTGGTCAGCAGATAGCTCACATCCTCTTTTGCAGGCCGACCGTGGGCGATCTTGTTCTGCTCAAAACGCTGCTGTACCCGGTTGAACAAATCCTCGTCCACGATGGCGGGAATGCCGCCCGGTGTCACGATGTCTTTATAGCGGTACTCGCCTATGTAGCGGCGGTTCCGGAAGATCTGGAAGAAGCTGTTCTTCACGAACGGCTTCCCGGTGCGGGTACGCAGGCCGCGCTCATTCAGGGATGCTGCGATCTTCTCAGCCGGTTCGCCGTCGGCGTACCGGGTGAAGATCTCTTGCACGATGGGAGCCGTTTCCGGGTCGATATGGTACAGCCTGTCCTCCTTGCCGATGGTGAAGCCCAGCGGCACCACACCGCCGTTGTACTTGCACTGGAGGGCATTTTCGCGCTCACCGCGCGCCACTTTCAGGGCCAGTTCGGCGGAATAGTATTCCGCCATGCCAATAAGCATACTCTCCACCATAATGCCTTCAGGCCCTTGCGAAATGGGTTCCATGGCAGACACCAGATGAACACCGTTCTTTTCCAGCTGGTGCTTGTAGTTCACAGCATCGTAGCGGTTCCGGGCAAAGCGGTCGAGCTTCCAGACCAGAACCACATCGAAGATTTTCTTCGCGCTGTCCTTTATCATGTGCTGGAACTCCGGGCGGTCATCCGTCTTGGCAGAGTAGGCACGGTCAATGTAGGTGCCGACCACGGTGATGCCGTTTTTCTCGGCGTAGTCCTTGCAGTCGCGCAGCTGTCCCTCAATGGACGCTTCGCGCTGGCTATCGGATGAATAGCGGGCGTAGATTACGGCGGTCATGGCTGCACCTCTCTTTACACATCATTGAATGTCAGGTTATTCAATCGAAGCAATGTTTCGTATAACCTATATACCATATTTCGCACCCGTTTGCAAGAAAAACAAAACAGAAAAGTGGTGGTGCTCACCGTGAACACCACCACTTCAGAAGAAAAAGGTTCTTTGCTTGCTTTATGCGTCTTAACAATTTGGAAACAATTGCGCAAAAGCTGTTTTGAGCGAATTAGCTGAGAGCAAGAATCGTCCCGTGGCCACAAATTTTCAATTCTTGAAAATTCTTGCC